>Ga0315913_1002089_pt1 | contig 23028 bp, 16 predicted proteins | sample MpolsnodulesMG_FD_207736 | JGI IMG/M metagenome (GOLD analysis project Ga0315913, IMG submission 207736) | Medicago polymorpha root nodule microbial communities from Los Angeles, California, United States - small nodules | ecosystem: Host-associated > Plants > Roots > Nodule | place: USA...
AGAGAAAAGGGGAAAAAAGTTCGAAACACCCCTTTGAAAAGATTTAGGGTTCGGGGGTTAGTTACATAAAGGGAAGGTGTTAGCACCCTTTATGTCCGTAGTATCCTACGGGAACCTCTTGGTTTTATTTAACGTTTTGTGCTATAGAACTTGCTTGCTTTTTTTTTGAAAAAAATGACTTTAAAGTGATAAAGAAATGAGACCTATTTATCTACAATTTTATTGATTTGGAAGGACTAGGTCCTTTGCCTACGTACCCGTGAGGGATCAAAACCTCGTAGTTCGGGGTAAAAATTGACGTTTGATTTGTTTGTGTTTTTTATTAGTTTTGAAAAAGGTTTTAAAATGAAAAGCCAAACGGCAAAATAAGCTTGTTTGTGTTTTTTAATATTGAAGAAAAATTACTTGAAATGTGATTAAGATTGATTGCAATTTTGATTTACGAAAGAATAAAAATAAGACGATCACTTGATTTTGAGGATCAAGATTTATTGTAAAAAAATGTTTTTGTGATTTTGTTATTTGCATGTTTTTTGTGTTTTTTTTAGATATAACTAAACTAAAATTGAAAACTATCGGAGCGAGAAAAATAAAGCGTAGGTACCTCATGGTGGTGTTGGACCACCACGAGAACCTTTATCCTAAGCTAGCAACAAAATAAAAGGGCATACACACACGCACGCACACATATACCTAAAGATATTACATAAAACCTATTATACATTCTAGGGTCTGCGATAAAATAAATTACATTAAGGCCTAATTAATTACATTCTAAATCATGTGCAAAAAACGTAAATAAATAAATAAATTACATTAGAGCCTAAATACACTTTCTAAAACCCATGCTACAAATTAAATAAAAATAAATAAAAAAAGAAATGAATGATAAATATGCACTCTAAACCAGTAAATTTCAAGGAAGAAACGATAAAAAATGCAAGGAAAAAAATGCGTGAAGGAAAGAAAAATAGAATAAAATGTTACAAAAGGGGGGGTGCAGTCAGAAATCCGGGGGTGTGCAGATAATAAATAAAAGGGATTGGACTCTGTCAGAATCGAAACGGGTCATGGGTCAAGTGGTGGGTCGGTCGGGTTAAAAGACCTGGGTGGTTATTAAGTGCATAATACCAAAGGGTTGACAATGCGCCGTCTGATTGATCAGACGGCCTGGATTTAATCTTGATATGGGGGACCTAAAGCTACTGATCAACAATCAAAGGATAAGGGCGCGCGGGTGCATGGTAAGGCCGTACACCCACGCGCGTAGAATCAAGAGACCATTATAAAGGCCCATTCCTCTCTCTTCCCTCATTTCTTACGTTATTTCTCTCTCTTTCCCTATTCTTCTCTCAAATCCTCTCTTCTCTCTCTTCTTACAACTCTCAAGAACATTCATATGTTCTTCATTTTTCTGGAGACGTGTTTGAAGGTAGGGGGGGTTCCGGCGGTGGTTGTTGGATGACTGGACTGGGTGCCGGCTGGTTCGAATTGTCGTTCTGTGATGTGTTGATGTGTGTTGTGATTTATGATGGCTGATCGGGTTCCGTGTGTTTTGAATTGCGCCTGGAATTTTTACGTTGCTGTGATGTTTGCTTCGCAGGTTTCTTGTGAATTTTTTCTGGTCCTTTTTCTGTCTGTTTTGCAGGTATTTATAGGGAAGGATTGATGCTTTGGGGTTTGTTAAAATAAGCAGAAAAAACTGGCTTTGGATTGGGATAGGAAGAAGCATTTCTGTTCCTGAGTTTGTGTTTGCAGATGAGGCAGATTGAAACAAACGCTTGAATTTGGATTTGGGCGAAAGAAATTTCTGCATTGGACTATTTGGATATGGACACTATAATAAAAAAGGGAGACCAAATAATAATAATAAAAAAAAGCGTTGAAAGTTTAATTAATTAAAAAAGAGAAGTAAATACTTTTATATACAAAATTAAAATTAATTAAAACTTAAATAAAAGATGGAAATTAAAAACACGATAAAACGAAAATACAGAGAGAAGAGGGCCCGACTCGGAATCAAACATGAGGTATTTTAAAATACCTCTCTGTCGAAATTTCCGCTGAAAATCAGAGATCGATCCGGGTCAGATGACATACGAACGTAGGGTCCAACGACACGTGTCAGCGACAATTTGGGTCAAAAATTGGGGTATGACAATATGTACGTTCAATCACATTTTATTGTGATGCATGTCATGCTATAATACTATTTTTCTTCAAATTACAGTGTCAATTTATACTAACTAAAAACTCATGAAATAAATTAAGAAAAATAAAAAATAAGGAGAGTAAAATATTTATTTGATTGAATATTTATGAAAGATAAGTTAATATTAATTTGATTTTAATTGATATAAGAACTCTAGAGAACAAACTTATATGATAAAAAATATTTTATAATAACAGTAAGTTGAAAGAAAGCATTGTATATGTTGGAAGTATTTTATATTTTCACAAATATTACAAATATATTAAATTAAATAAGAATATTTATTAAAGAAATATGAAAAGTAAAAAATAAGTTGAGTAAAGGTATGTTGATTGATTTTTTTTTTATTTAACTTAATTTTGATTGAAAGTTCAGCCGGAAGATAAGTATACTTAAGATAACATTTGTGTGACATTGTGGTGCTAATGTCACGTGACATTGGCCAATCACAGTGTGCATGTGTCACCCTTTACATGAAAAATAACAAAAAAGATCCGTATAAAAGAGAGAGAAGAAAAACACTTGTCACATTGTGGTTAGTCAATGTCACATGACATTGACATCGCAATGTCACACAAGTGTTGTCCGCAAAATTAGCATACGCAAAAGACATGTATTTACTTTAAAATTGTGTCTTCAATTTTTTTTGAAATTAAAAAATAATTGTGGGGATTTTTTTAGGAAGGATCTCTAATTGTGTGGATCTTAGTGCAGTTACTCCGTTCGTGGTGTTTATGACATGTTGACATCATAGGAGCATCCCCATTTACATCAAAACATGGAATTAATTTGGCATAAACATGTCCCTCTGAAAGTCTCTATTTTTGCTTGGCAAATGCTTAGGGAACGATTACCTACAAAATCAAATTTGGTTATTCGTGGCATTATCCCTTCGGATGCTCGTTTGTGTGCTGCTGGTTGTGGGCATGTCGAGGACACTACTCATCTGTTTCTGTCATGTCCAACTTTCGGTGCTATTTGGCTGTTGGTGCAAGCATGACTTGGATTTGATGGGGCAGACTCTTAGGTTATTTCAAACCACGTCTTTCAATTTATTAATTATGCATGTAGTCTGAAATCATGGCGATCCCTTTTTCATCTGATATGACTCTTGTTCATTTGGGTCTTGTGGAACGAACGAAATAACAGGTTATTTGAGAACCAACAAAGATCTATTCCACACCTGTTAGATAAAGTAAAATCATACTCTTTGTGGTGGTTGAAAGCTAGTAACGATACCTTTGTTTTCGGTGCTCATTTGTGGTGGTCGAGCCCACTTATGTGTTTGGGCATCGGCTAGCTTTTTTATGTATTTTTGACAGACCTATTGTACTTTTCGTGATTGTTTTGGCATGCCTTGTGCTGAAACGATTGCTCAGTCAATGTTAATATAATTCATTTTGGATTTTCCAAATTTTTTTTTATTAACTTATCATTTTTACTAAAATAATTATTACTAAACAATAATAATAAAATAATATTGAAATTAAATTTCTATTGAAATCATATATATTTTTAATAAATAATTAAATTTTAAATAAAGTTGAAAAAAAAATATTAAACTCAAATTTTGCCAAACATAAATAATAAATTTTCATCACACCTCCACATTCGTCATGTAAGAACTAATTGTTGCAGGTTCGATCCTCACCACCTTGAGTTCAAACCAAACCAAAAAAATAAAATAAAATAAAACATGGTATCTCTCCAACAACACAAATAATATGCGTTTGCCGAGAGTCGAACCCGGGTCTATTGCTTGGAAGGCAATTATCCTAACCGTTGGACTACAAACACATTGTTGTTGTAAGAATTCCCATTCTAAATAGAAGACAACTTTCATGACTAGCTAGTACTTATGGAAATGGCGGAAAAGACAGTCTTCGAGGAAAATTTCCAGAAACTGTAGAATCCCACAAATATCATCCAAAAGTTTACTAGTAATATTGAAGATTGTATTCGTAATCATTTTTAAATGGATACTCGACACACTAAAACAATTTATATTGGCTGGAAATATCCTCAAAAGGGATGGGTCAAACTCACTTGTGATGGGGCATGCAAAGAGAATGGAGATCTTTCGGGTTGTGGAGGCCTCCTTCGGGATGCTAACGTTATATGGATAAAATGTTTTGTTCGCAAGATTGACGTTTGTGATGCTCTTTATGCAGAGATGCCGAGTATGTACATGGGTCTAAAGTTGGCTTAGAGGGACGACATTTCTCAATTATGCGTTGAAAATGATTCAAAGTTGCTTATTGACATGGTAACAAATAATTGCAAAATGAATGGAAAAACGCCCATGCTTATTCGGCATATTCAAAATATTTTGAATTGTAATTGGCGCATTCAGATTCATCACACTTGGAGAGAAGGCAACATAAGTGTTGATGATTGGCTTGCCAACTATAGCCTTACCATGTTGAAATCTAGGAATTTATTCTTTTTGAGACCCCTCCTAGTGAACTCAATATTCTCCTCTTTGATGACATCTATGAGACTTGTATGCTTAAAAATGTTCGTATAATTATTTATTTTTCTCTTTTGGGTTTCGGCCCTCTCTTGTAAAAAAATAAATAAATAAATAAATAAGTATATATAGATATTCTCAAACTCAAATTTTGGCAAACATAAATAATAAATTTGTCATCACCACACCTCCACACAGGTCATGTAAGAGCTAGTTGTTGCAGGTTCGATCCTCGATACCCCGAGTCCAAACCAAACCAAAAAAAATTAAAACATGATATTTCTCCGAAAAGAAAAATAAAATGTGTTTGCCGGGAGTTATCCTAACCGTTGGACTACAAACACATTGTTGTTGCAAGAATTCCCATTCCATTAATAAAGAATAAAATTCTCATTCTTAATTAATTATCATAACTTTTTTCCTTTTATTAGCATTTAAACAAAAAAGTTTAGAAATAATTAATGACTTCTTTTAGATAAATCATATGTAATAATACATCGGTGAAATCACAAAATAACCAAGTGATTGAGTTTGATAGTTAATGAATTTCACAAAATAACAGACAACCCGAATTCGATGTTTGAGTGAAACAATTCTACGTCATATTTTATTTACCTCACGACTGAACTCTTGAATATTAGGGTCTCATTCCCCTAAAAACGAAGGGTTAACACAGAAAAATCACAAAATAACCAACATAAAAAAGTTAACAAAAAGAACTTCTACCATTTTTACAATAAAAGAGATATATTATAACTACCAAAAATAAGAACTTGGTTATTTTATTTTACGAATCATCAATTCATAAAATATTATATCACATTAATTCCAAAAATAAATATTCTATTGTTGAAATATTTTATTTTATTTCCTTTGGTTAAATATTATATCACATTAATTCAAAAAATAAAAAATTAACAAAATAAAACTTCTACCATTTTTACAATAAAAAATGATAAAACAAATATAATATAAATACCAAAACTAAGAACTTGGTTTAGAAATATTATATTACATTAATTCCATTCTTCTTAATTTTTTTGACTCATAATTCCATTCTTCTTCAAACATATATGTCCATTTTTATGCATATTTTTTTGTGAATCCCTTTCTATGTATATAATATTACAAAAATATTATTTTCACATATAAAAATGATATATTTTAATAAGAAATTATATTAGTAAAAAAAAAATTAAAATGCATTCTACATATTTACTTTACTCTATCATTAAAAAATGTTATTATCTTAAATAACTCTTTTGAAGAAATCTTAAATAAATATATAGATGAAGGTATATTATAGAAGGCTAGATTACCCCCACACACCTATTATGAAGTTGCTTCTCCACCAATAAATTCAGCCTCAAATTCCAATCCAAACAAGAATGATTGTTGTATTGACAATTGTTGCACAACACTCAAAAAAGTAAAATAATTGGTGGCATATAACAAACCAACAAAAAAACACAATCTTGTTTTGTTGAAGAGGTTAGGAGAGAGAAGAAAAGAGACATAAAAGTGAAAAGAAACAATCTGAAACATCTTTAGATCATACCAATTGAATTGAGATGCAGAAACATAATTTAGGATCATCAAAATCATCATCAAAATGCACTGCTGTGTTACCCTATCAAACACCAAGATTAAGGGATCATTACCTTCTTGGGAAGAAACTTGGACAAGGACAATTTGGGACAACATATCTATGCACACACAAATCCACAGGGAAACTCTATGCATGCAAATCAATCCCTAAGAGGAAGCTTTTGTGTAAGGAGGATTATGATGATGTGTGGAGAGAGATTCAGATCATGCACCATTTATCTGAACATCCAAATGTGGTTCAGATACAAGGAACCTATGAGGATTCTGTGTTTGTGCATTTGGTGATGGAGTTGTGTGCTGGTGGTGAGCTTTTTGATAAGATCATTCAAAAAGGTCATTATAGTGAGAAAGAGGCTGCAAAGTTGATGAAGACAATTGTTGGTGTTGTTGAGACTTGTCATTCTCTTGGTGTCATGCATAGAGATCTTAAGCCTGAGAATTTCTTGTTTGATACCCTTGGTGAAGATGCTGAAATGAAGGCAACAGATTTTGGTCTCTCTGTGTTCTACAAGCCAGGTTGATTTCTTGTTTGATAAAATAATGCTTTGTGAAATATTTCATTTCAGTGCTTTAAGGATTTTCAATCTTTGCTGTTATTGTTGAAATCTATTATGAAATTATTGTGATTCTTTTATGTGTTAGCGTTTAGGTTTTAAATCGCGGTCCCGACCCTTTTTCAAAAGCTTGATTAGCATTGTTTTGAATTATGAAATTATTGTGATTCTTTTATGTGTTAACGTTTAGGTTTTAAATCGCGGTTCTGACCCTTTTTCAAAAGCTTGATTAGCATTGTTTTGAATTATGAAATTATTGTAATTATTTTATGTGTTAGCATAAGGTTTTAAATTGTGGTTGCACTCTTTATTTGAAACATTGGTTAGCATCGATTTCAAAGTGGTGATTTTTAATATTTTGCGCAGCTCCCCCGATATATGCTTCATTTTAATGTTTTCAAGAGATTCAGTCTTTGTAGGTTGTTGATGTTTAAATGAATGTTGAAATTGTTGTAAATCGGTTACGCCTCAGTGTTTCTTTCAAAGGGACTATTCTTTCTTGATTTTATCACATTGATGTATTTTTTGTTGTTATTGAAAACACAACATGGTATCTTCTCTATGTGCAATTTATTTCTGGATTTGCTTCTAAATCTTGAATTACCTGATGGATATGTATTTTACTGTAAAAATTTGATTCCCAACAATAAAGCACATACTTCTATTTTTATGAGTTAAATTTCTTTGAATTGTTGTGTTTTGGTCTGTGATATATTTAGTTCCATACAACATTACAAGTTTTTATCTATTTTACTTCTCCATCAAATGCCATTCTATTCCCTCGGTTTAAGCATATATATTTCCCTTGGTTGTTTATGAGTATCTATCTAGTATGAATGTATCATTACATTCTCTTTAATTCTTTTCAGGACAAACCTTTCACGACGTAGTTGGAAGTCCCTACTATATTGCTCCTGAGTTACTGTGTAAGATATATGGACCGCAAGTTGATGTTTGGAGTGCTGGCGTTATCTTATACATCTTATTGAGCGGGGTTCCACCTTTTTGGGCTGGTAACAATCGTAGTTTTTGTTGTAATTCTATTGGATTAGTGTGCTTGTTATGCATTTCTTGTCAGTATATTATTTAGTGATCTACTTATTATGATTTTTATGCCTAAGCTACATTCACTTTTTCTATAACCTCCAGAAACCGAATCGGGAATTTTTAGACAGATTTTACGTGGAGATCTTGATTTTGAATCCGAACCATGGCCAACAATCTCAGAAAGTGCTAAAGATTTGGTAAAAAAGATGTTGGAGAGGGATCCTAAGAAAAGAATCTCTGCTCATGAAGTCTTATGTGAGTTTCTTTGGTACTGATTGTTACTGCATTTTTATGTGCTAGGGCGTTATAATATCACTGGTTCATAGGATATCTAACGACAATGGAGTATATGTATATCAGGTCACCCCTGGATTGTTGATGATACAGTTGCACCTGACCAGCCTTTGGATTCTGCTGTTTTGACACGCCTAAAGCATTTCTCGGCGATGAATAAACTTAAGAAGATGGCATTACGTGTACAACTTTTAATGATTTGTATACTATACATTTCTTGTTTTCATCTAACCCTTGCACTTATTGTTTACATCTAAATATTATTTTCAGGTCATAGCGGAAAGACTTTCAGAGGAAGAAATAGGCGGGTTAAAAGAGTTATTCAAAATGATTGACACAGACAACAGTGGGACTATAACTTATGAGGAACTCAAGGATGGTCTAAAACAAGTCGGCTCTAATCTCATGGAATCCGAGATTAAATCCCTTATGGAGTCGGTAGGTGGATTATCATTATCATAGTATGTAACAGATACAAGTAGGTGTTTTATGTTACTTCAAATAATTTCTAATTGTTTTCCTTCTTTTGCAGGCTGATATAGACAACAATGGAACAATAGACTATGGTGAATTTCTCGCGGCTACACTGCACTTGAATAAGATGGAAAGAGAGGAGAATTTGGTTGCAGCTTTTGCCTATTTTGACAAAGATGGTAGCGGTTACATCACCATTGATGAGCTTCAACAAGCTTGTAAAGACTTTGGCCTCGGTGAAGTACATCTGGATGACATAATCAAAGAGATTGATCAAGATAATGTAAGTTCACTGGAGTGTATTTTCCGAATCACCTTCATGTGCTGATGATGTGATTGTTTTGGCTCTTTAATTTCACTAACAACTTCGTCGTTGATTCCATTTTTGGTTTTTCCAATATAGTTGTTGATATCCCTTGATTTTATTATATCTAAGATTAGTGAAAGTGAAATATGTTTTTGCTTTCAGGATGGGAGAATCGATTATGGAGAGTTTGTGGCGATGATGAAAAAAGGTGACGACGATCAGGTCGGTAGGAGCAGAACCAAGAAAGGGAATATAAACTTCAATATTGCAGATGCATTTGGAGTGAAAGAAGAATCTTCTTGATATGCTAACTGAAATCTTATGTACAGTTAGGAAGAAGGAATGGTAGAAGAAGAAATATCATAGTCTAATAACTTTCATAGCCCACATGATTATGATATGTTTTATTTTGGAACTTTGTTTGATCAATGTTTTAATTTAATTGATTTACGTATTTTTTTTTGACAAACAATTGATTTACATATTCTTAAGAATCGTTCACAGAAGTTAAATGTATTCAGCACATATATATTATAGTTGGCTTTGATGGTTATGGTTGTAAAAAAGGAAGCAAGAGTAGGTGGATCGTGCATGCACATTCAGCACTGATTTCATGCAAGTCTAAATATAGTATTGGTTTTAATTTCATAGTACATTTTGTAGAAATGTTTAGACTGAATTTGAACTTATATGTCCATACACATATCAATATGATGTTAGGAGAATTTGAAACATAACTCTCATAAAAAAAAGAACTCAAGTTTAATTCTTGAAGTCGTCTATTTAAGAGAAAGTCTAACATCGTACAAAGAAAACAGATGACTCATTACACATTCGAGAATTAGATTTATAATGGACTCAAAGGGTTCATGCCTTACGGATATCTTAGGGTGTTGAAGGGTTAAATTAAAGATCCTAATGTTATAAAAAAAGTTCATACAAATAGTCATAATAAATTAAAAAAAAAGTCTAAAACTAAATTTTAGATGTCATAGTTGCAATTAGTTTGTGTTTTCCTCTCACTCTAATTTTTTTTGTATCAAAGAAAAAAACTAATTTGTGCTTTCATTATGAGTTTAATAACTATTGTCCAACGTGTGTTTGTTTCATGGATACACAATTTATTCCCAGGATTATCTTTCCCTGAAATATAAAGGTGTGATTTTTATTCCTAGAAAAATATACAAAATAGTGTTTGGTTAAATAGTTTTGTTCCTGGGAATTTCGTTAAAAATATAACTTGGAATAATTGAAATGTGTATGGATTGCAAAATTTGTTCCTGGGAATGAATGATATAATTCCAAATTTACCCGTTTAATATTCAATAGAAACCAACTAGTTAACCATGAACTGGAGAAAGAAAATTCTACAAAGAAACATTCAAGGAATCAATCAACAGGTAACCACATGAAAATGATGTCAATCCGATCCTTTCTGCATTATTATTTTCATGCATATGCTTTAAGAAAATGGAGCCTAGTCCATGTAGCAAATAAAGCAACTTGTACGTATTCTATTATTTATATACCGGTGATGCAGTTGTAGTTAGTATTAGAGAGTTTTCAATCACTTTATTGTCTCATTAATTAACTCTAATTAAACAATATAAGGGATCCTCACCATTTCAGTATCTTAGTATGTTGTGATGGTGAAATTAAAGGGTAATAATGGGTTTTCATTTCAGATCATGGTTTATGGTTACCGGGAAAAAAATATTCCCAACCTCATCTCATGGGAATAAAATTGAGAAGAATGTGCCTGGGAATTATTTATTCCTAGACTTCTTTTTATTGTTCCTATCTACCAAACAAAGGCATATCTAGTTCGAACGTAAGAATCCTGGGAATTTTTTTTTGGAAGGGAAACAAACGCCCCCCAGTAAATATTAGACACACTACTGGTCATAATTTAAGTGTTAACACTGATTCGCGGAGTTTAGATCCTTCTACCAGATTCAACTCCTTATTAGTACATGTGTTACTATAAAAAGGAAAAATAACTCTCGTTGGTACATCAAAATCTATTTAAATGTCTAATCCTCTAGTTTGTATGGGTTATAATCTCTTGTAAGATTTCTTTTTGTGTTTTTATCTAGGCTAGTCTTGTAGCTTGCGTTGTTTTATACTCTTTTTGCCCCCTTTTAGATATACATCTTGTGCGTCAAAAGGTGAGTTTTAATATATTATTTTTGTCACGGTTAATGATACTATGTCAATTATGAAATATCTTTATGATCAAGTGCAATTGGATATCTTGGTAAAATTCATACACTATTAATGTACTCGGATTAAATTCTTCGAGTATTCAACCCAACAATTGGGTTTAACTAGTTAATAAGTTTACGAATTGTTCAGACGAAACTGAATTCGATTTTTAGATAGAACAATATTTTTGTAAGACTTTACTTATCTCTCGGCTGAACTCCGAACTAACAATCTCTTTTTCCTTTGAGAACCGGAGGTTAACACCAAAATAAACTTTGAGTATTCTACATGCTCATTATTTTTTTTATAGTCGTTCATAATTTCATTTAGATGTAACAATATATTTTGGCTATTACTTTTCCCACTCAATGCCATTCTTGCGCGTCATGTGCTTTTTTCAAAAATGTCCCTGTATAATCCAGATTTTTAAATTCAAATTGAGTTTTTCCTTTGCTATAAGGTGAAAAAAAAAGTTTTTTCACCAATTCGGATTTTATAATCCGAAAACTTCAAAAAATAAGGCGCGTTACTTGATGTTTTCAGATTATAGATACCGAAAACCCCTGAACACCGTATTTTAAGAAGAAAAGAAAAAGTTAGAATTATATAATTTGAACTCAATTAGGATTATACAATCCAATCTGAATGAACACAAACTTTAAACATAAATAATCATTTTAACTCTAATAGATAAAAAGTAGAAGAAATATATTTTGTATTATAATAAAAAATAATAAAATTGGGAATAAATGGATAGGAAGAACATAAAAGAGGATAGAGTTGAGAGAGAGGAAGTTCTCTCTTGTTCAAAATGGCTTCTGCAACTGCTTCTACACTTTCAACTCTCTGTTCTTCTTTCACAACTCATTGTTCAATTAAACCTCAATTCTCTATTTCTCATCAACCTTTCTCCTCTCGTTTTCCTTCTCACAACCTCTCTTTCTCACAACGCTTGCCTCTGTTACCCGTTCCCAAATCCACTGAATCTGCTGCTGCACTTGTTGAGTCTGAGTCTGAGTCTGAGTCTCAAGTGTCGGAGTCTGAATCCTCTCAAATTGTTCAGTCTCCTCCTTCGTGGGAGAAGGGTCTTTTTGCAGTTGTAATGGTGAGTTTTCAGTGCCTTTTTTTTAATGTTGAGTGTGGATTGGGTTACCCTTTTGTTTGAATTGTTCAAAAGTTGCATGCTTTATGTATAATGTTTAATTTAGACTGCTCTATGGTTGAAGGTAACGCAATTGAGTTTGCATATTTTTGATTGAAGTATTGCACATTAAATATTAGGAATGGTTAAGTAAAATGGGTAGTTTTTTTCGTTTTGTTGTCTTATCCCTCCGATTCTTGGAGAAGGAACCCTGGAGTTTTGAACCTGGGTTCTCCCGAATGATTCGTTAGTTTATTAACCACTTAAGCTCAATCAATTAGTTAGTAGAAGGGCTAGTTTGGATGGTTTAAACTGTTGTTTGAATTGTTGGGCTACTTCCTGTTTGTTGGGTTGGTAAATAGGTTTTTGTTTATTGTTTTGGGGTCTCTATCTCAAATTTTATGCTTTGTTCTTGTGTTGTTTTGTTTAGATTGGTGGACGCCAATATATTGTTCACCCTGGTCGCTGGCTTGTTGTTCAGAGGCTCAAAGGTGCCAACGTTAACGACAAGGTATACAACTTGTTTGTTCTTGATTTCTGCAATTTGACATGTTGCACTTCTTATTCATTTTTTGTCTTTTAGTTATGCACCATTTGTTAAACTCGGTATTTCGTTCTATATGTGATTGTTATCATCACCAAGCTATTATCACCATTTGCTTTGCTCCCTAAACATTGCCTCTAAAATTGCTACTATATATTAAGTAATGATTAGCTTGCTCATACAATATATTTAAAACTATGGTTGGCTTAGGTTTGATGCAAGTGCTTCCTGCTTTCTTTCTAATTGACTATCATGATAGTCTAGATGATTATAGCAATATGTTATTAATAATTTCAAACCATTAATGACCTGAACAATGGGTTAGGACCTATAAATATAATATAAAAGGGTTCAATGCAAAAGTATATTATAAGAAACTAGGCCTAAATGCAATGATTATAATTTGTAACTTTTCCCTTTGAAACGATTTCTTGTTTTTCCATTATCTGAACATTTGCTGTTATTTTCAAAGCGTTTTTTTATGCACTGTACATTAATTTTAACTCTTGGAATTGTAGATCGCCCTGCATAAGGTTTTACTGGTTGGAACAGATACATCCTGCTACATTGGCAAACCAATAGTAACAAATGCTGTGGTATATGCGACAGTGGAAGATCAGGTACTCTTCATTTTCTCTGCTGTTGTTCTCCTGTTAGGAAAAGTTAAAAGTAAAATACATCTCCTACCTTAACCATTTTGTTTTAATGCAGGGTTTAGACAACAAAGTAATTGTATTCAAATACAAAAGGAAGAAGCACTATCGTAGAAATATTGGACACAGACAGGTATTATAGCTATCCTTTTACTTTGCAATCCATTTATTTATCAAAACTTTTGGCGATTGAAATGTCTATATGTGACTTGGGAATTAATTCTTAGGGGCGAGTTATCTTACCCTTAAACTGTCTGAAAGGAGCTTAGAAATATGGGAATCCATGTTGTATATATGATGAATGTTTGCATGTAGGCACACGAGGCTTCCATGTCATTTTTTATGAATATTTGATTTACCAGAATTTGATGTTTGATTTGGTTTTCAACTTTTGACAGCCAAATACACGCATCCGGATAAATAGCATTATGGGATATGAGGACTACCCAAAAGTTACTATGGATGATATAAATCTGGAATCATCATGAACATTTTGTGCACTATGCGAGTATTGTATCTTCTTTCATCTATAATAACTATTACCAATCCATTTGCCAGGGTTAGTTTTGCTTTTATCATGGATGGAGTTGTTTGAATGTTTATGTAGCTATTGTATGTCATTGTAATCTTTTGTTTCCAGTCTCCAATTACTACTATGAAGAGTCGTTTACTTTGAATTGTTACTTTTTCAGTTATCTTTACCTTGCATAGAAAGATTTGTTGGAACAAATTTAATTTCAAAATGTTACTCCTTTTTAATTTGTCTTTTTCATCTAATCAAAGGAGTAAATATACATATATTTTGAAGTATTTGTTTTAAGTATACAAGCAAGTTATAGTCACTCCTTGGACCGGATACCGAGTTTCCAAAAAAAGAAGACTAAAAACAATTATGTTTTCATCTTTAATTTTAAAATACGTCGAGATAATGAATTTACCTAAATCTAAGGTTATGTATATTTTTATTTACTAAAGAAGTTTTTATTCCACTGGCATGAACATTTTTATTTACATCTGACGTAGTGTCATGAATTTTTTTTGAAATGATGAACATCTAAAATGCAATCTGTTCAAAAACACTTATGACTTTATCTACCACTTAGTCGGTAAATGAGTAATACTGGCCGCATAATAGTAGCGATATGTATTCTGCAATCAGTGGTTTCAAACCAATACCAGCTCAAAGGTTGTGATGTTTGCTCACAATGCTCATTAGGCTGTTTTGGTTCGGGAAGAAAACTGAACCAAATCAAACTGAAAAAATAGTTTACTTGAACCAAATTGAACTACTTGTGTTTCATCCCGAACCAAGCCAAATTGTTTCATCCCGAACCATTAAAGACCATCCAACTGAATTTTCAAAAATTGTCCAATTGAGCAAGTTTTACCTTGAAAAGTATAAAAGAAAGTTCAATATTCAAGGCTTAGAATACTGATTATTAAAGTTAAACTAGAGGGAAAACGAAATGCCAACAACCAGTACTGGTAGTCCCATATCAAGACTTAGATATTAAACGTGACTTAGATCGATGCTCTAGTAGTTGTGATTTAAGATGAAGGTTTTGGACCTTTTGGTGGCCGAAGATCATGTTAATTATATCTGGCAGTCATTCGAAAAAACTGGGATAAACGGAAGAGATTGAGCTAAAGGTGAAAATGCCTTCAAGAAAAAGGAAACGAAAGAAAGAAAAAAGGGTTAAAAAAAGAGGAAAAGAAAGTAACCATTTGTATGACCAGAAGCAAAAAACTTCGTTTTGTTTTGCAGATATCGCAACTGGTTCGAGCACACGCTACTGAACAACTTCGATAATAAATTAATAACCAGACTTTGAAACAAAATGGAGCAAGAAGAGGCAGGGTTGAGGATTATCAAAGACTGGAGCAGAGCTTGAATCGAAGTGTAACAATTTATATCACCCACAGTTTGGTTCACAAAGTTTGGTTTGGGATTTAAGTACCGTTTGGTTAGCAAACTGTTTTTCAAAACAGCAGTTTAGTTTACATTTTAATTCTTTGGTGCAGTTAAAAACTGGTTCAGTTCGATTCGGTCTTTTTGAACAGTCCTAGTACTCACAGCTGCATACAAATCATGGATTTGAGTTGTATGCATGCACTTTGCTAGCGTATAAAGTTGGACCATGTCATAATTTGATGTAACTACAGAGAGTAATAACTAATAATTGGAATTCTCTATTATATCTTGTAATTGATAAATAAGCAATAGTACAAGGTAAATAATGTATGTTTCTATGTGGTGGAATGCAGATACGCCAACCACATCAATAAACATTCACCACATCGTTCCTGATACAATCAAAGCTAGATTAGGTGTAATTTAAGCGCTCCACCGAAGCCTCGCGAGCCATGGCTGAGTATATTGATCATCTCTAGCTAAGTCTACCCTAACTCTCCACGCGATCAAAAAGGAAGAGAAAAAAGAGAGGCTCCACCATAGAAAATAAAAATGAGGCTACTGTTCATTTGATAACAATTCTTCCTTTATCATGTTAACTATTATCCCCTTTGATCCACTGTAACGTGGCTTTACAAATGGATTAAGCAAGCTCAGGTGTGCCAGCATAACTTCATTCATATACTCGCTTCCTCTTCAAAACTGTCGGAAGTATAGATACAAAACCAATAAGGAAAAGCACTGATAATGTCTTGAAATCATATAGATCCTTCACTGACTTCAGATCCCCAAGAGCAAGCCCAGCCTGGTTAAACAACAATAGAAGCATTAAGAGTACGATAAAAAGAAATATAGCTACCACAAAAGTTTGACAAACCACAATAGAAGGTATTTAGCTTATTCATCCAAGGGTTTGGAATTATAAAAAAGAAAAATCAATTATGAATAAAAACCAAAATAAAACCACCAACCAAATGCTTCCACACCAAGTCAGATGAGCTACAACCTATGAAGCACAGACACACCTTGGATTAGGTGTGTCCCGGTGTCGGACACGTGTTGTGTCTGACACCGATACGACATCGGCATATATAATTATAGTGAATTATGTGATTTTCTCAAATTATTAGTTGTGCCGGCGTGTTGTTCGTGTCGTGTCCGCATCCGTGCTTCATAGGCTACAACAATACATAGATCGAACGATGCCATACTACATTGTCATGTAGCATAACTTATGATAGATCATTAAAATCTCGCTCTGTATTAATATTCTGGACTAAAATTTTCCTTGGTCCCCTTCTACCCCTCACCTTTGAAGAATCCTCCATAAACTTTTACCCAAATCATCGGTTTTATGGGTCTTGAGGGGTAACCTTGGTGCAACTGGTAAAGTTGTTGTCATGTAACTGAAAGGTCACGGGTTCAAGTCCTAGAAACAACCTCTTGTGTAAAAAACAGAGTAAGGCTGCGTACAATACACCAATAATGGTGGGACCCCTTCCCGGACCCTGTGTATGCAGGAGCTTTAGTGCACCGGGTTGCCCCTTTTTTTTTTTATCGGTTTTATGGGTCTTATCCACACATGTCTAAATCATCAAAAACCATCTACCATTGTTTTTCTACAATGGGGTTCATGCCGGTGATTTCATTCTAATACCATTTTGTCTTGTACGTCCATGAACCCACTGTAATAATGTAATATATTAGCTCTATTGCATTGAACTTACTTTCTTGATGGTTTTATATTGCCAAGTATTGAGTTTAATTCGATGTTGCAAGTCTTATATAATCATGAAGGTAAGCTGCTCTTTTATCCTTAATGGTACTTTTCAATCACCCTACTTGGATGTTATGGTTGACATATACACCCATCTCCCCATCACATACTATATTTTACTTCACCTTGTGTGGAAGTTGCATGCTTCCAAGGTTTATCTCCAATCCATATCTCTTAGTTTCCTTTTTTTTCCTTCTCTCGACTTTCCAAATAAGACTAGACCATCTCGAAACAATATGCACTAAGGCACCATCTTTTGAATATTCTCAGCAAGCACAACTAGAACTAAGAAAAGATAAGGGCGTAAGGTGGACCTTTAGTGTAAACCATACTAGTATGGCACCAGCAATGAAACCATACTAAATCAAAATACATACAAGGGATAAATGCGAACAGCATACTAATATATTATAATCATCAATCCAGCAAAAAAATGATCAGAGAAACTAAATATATGAGCAGTAAACAATGGAACCATTCTTGTCACTTCAGTTACCCAAATCACTTAAAGCAAAGAACAACATGAAGGACATTTTAAGCGGATGCCCCAAAAAAAAAGAAGCTTAGATGTTGTTCTCTCAAAGTGAAGTACTAAACTCTGCAATAGATACTAGAGAAACCCTTAACCAATTTGGTACTTCTCTTCATGACCCCGAGAACAATGCCTCCTCTTACATATATTCCGACAACTTGACCTGTGTCTTTTCAGTTTAAACTTTACCAGCATAGTCATTCAAATCCCCAATATCGTTCAAGATTAATACTGCAATATTCTTGTGAAAATTGTTTGATGCCAAGGACAACCCCATATTCTCCTTGAGAACTCATAATTTCTATGATATTGACGGTTATTGCTTAATTTAGTTTACTTCTACTTGGTCATAAGTAAATAAACACCTCATCGAAAAATCTTACATACTTGAACAAAATTTACTTTAATATAAATAACATCGAACTGCTTCCTTTAAAAAAAAAAACGTAATCCAATAACAGATTGAACTCAGAAATCTTGACATTAGGAGGTAAACTATCTTAATTCCTTTTTTTTAAGAAGCTAAACTAGCCTACTCAAATTGGCACCGGGGAGAATCAGACCTGAGACCTTGAGGAGGAGCACACTCCAAGGACCCAAGCCAACACCATCAGGCCAACCCAAGTGGGTTAACTATCTTAATTCCTTAGTCACTTCGGATCAATGTTGCTCAACTTAAGTTGATGATCATTCAATAAAGACCTTTCGTCCCTCTTCTCTTTATTGTTTCTCTTTAAACGCAGAGACACTCATCTAAAAAAGTCCCAAATGTATAAGGTCTGATATAACATAATTAAGGCATGCAAGTTTAAAATGAGGTGAAAACACAGAATAATAAAATCATACAAAACAAACACTCGGACTAACAAATGTCAAGTTCTAGAAAATGGTAGAGTGTGAATATTGTAAAATAACGGTAAGATAGGCAGAAAAGCTTACTCTGACAGTAATATAGGCTGCTGGAATAAGGCCAATCAATGTTGCGAAAAAGAATATATGAAATGGTACATCAACAATTGGAGATGCCAAATTGATGAAAAGATTTGGCAATGTCGGGGTTATCCTCAGAAAAAGCATGTAATTCAACAGCTTATCCCTACGCTTTGCTATCTGAATCAACCCAAAAAAAAAAAAAAAAAAAAACAGGAAAATTAAAACATGTTAGCAGTCAAAAGAGTCAATGCCATAATTTCAAGAAAAACATGAAAAAGTTGAGAAACACTCCTACATACACAAACCCCATACACAAAACCGACACCTAGATGTGATTGAATATAATCCCATGTGTTAGTGTCGTATCGGACAATGACACATGTCAAACAATAACTTTTTTTTTTGGAAACTTGGTTTACGGTCCAAGGACTAACTAATCCGGGGGACCAATCCCACTGTCCCATTTAAAGTTAGAACAAAGTTTTGTAAGGATTATCCCACATGAATTGGCATCCGGACACATGTCAAACATTTAATACACCTTTAATATGAAGTGTGAAAATAAGAAGGGACAAACCTCAGATTGGAAAAACCTCAACCTTTCAGGCCACAACCAAGTAACAATAGGTCTCCCAATTAACTTAGACAAAAAGAAACACGAAGAAGCTCCAGCAGTAGCATTGAAAACAACCAACATTATTCCTCTAACAACTCCAAAAAGTGCCCCAGCTAACAATGACATGAAAATCGTTCCAGGAATCATAAACGTCTGCATAAAAATATACGTTGAACAATAACCAATAATAAACTGCACTGGATTCTCATTCGCATATGTCGAAAATTGATCCCTGCACAAACCCACCAAAAAAATATCAACAAAAACACTGAATTTTAATACCCATGAAACAAAAACCTAAAAAGATTGAATTTTTAAATGAAAATTTCAAAAGGGGCAAAAGGGGAAAAGTACTTGAGAGTGCGAAGATCGGAGAGGGTACGAGGTAATTTGAGGTTAGCGGAGGTAGTAGCAGGCATGGTGAGGTAAATGCAGAAGAGAGCGGTGGAGAAGAGGAAGAAAACAGCGACGGCAACGGCGAATTCCCATGAATTGAGTGGGAATTTTTCCGATTTAGGTTTCTTGGAGGTGGGGGAATCGTCTTCCAGCTGGTCCATACCACCGCTTTCTTCGTCTTTCACCGCCGTGAAGCTCCTCGGCGCCGCCATCGTCGGCACGGTGGATCCGATCTGAATGAATCACCGCGATCCCATGAACTAAGTTGAGCTGAGACTTATTTTTCTTCTAATTTTGATTTGGTTTTGGTGATAGAAGAAATTGATGTGAATGAATCTAATAATTGTATGAAATTTAAGGTGCAATGTGATTTGTAAGAGATAAAGTGTGAAAGGATCTTTTGAGGTATCAAGAATGAAGAACGAGCGTATAAAAGAATATTGATGGATACTTTCTATAACAGTATTTTCATTTTCATCCAAATGTATCTTTTTTATGTAATAACAAATTATTATGAAGGCTAAATACAATTATGATTTCTTTCAACTGCTCTTTTGACTAGATGTCTTTTTTTCTTTTTTTTATCTTTTGGACAAAGATGTCTTTTTTCCTTATTCTTAAAAAAAAATAAAAGATGTCTTTATTCAAAATAACATAATTAAGTTTGACCATTTGAAACTGATTTAAGTTGGTCTGATACTGTTATCGTTTTTATAGTCTTTTTCTTCATAGTGTTCGATTATTTCTAATGTTAATTTCAATGTGTTACTTTATTTTTATTTTTTTAAAAGTCTGATCGCTTATTGTAAAAAAAAATTGATCAAAGGAGTTTGACTTTTAGATTCTCAAAGATAAAAATCTTGGGTAAAATAATTTTTTAATGAAAGATTAGATCAAGGATATTAATAAAAAAATGGATAAAGAATAAAAAGTGTTTATTCTAAAATAAAAGTTTTTTTTAAGGAAATAAAAGTGTTCTTTTGAAGGGATATTAATAAATGCTTGATTGACTCTAATTTTCTTTTTGTGAAATAAAGAAGGTAAAAGCTCAAAACAAACCAAGGAAATCAAACCTAGCTAAGCAAATCATCCATAAGGCAATCAGCATCACGTTACAAACATTTAATTGAGAATATAAGTGATACTTACTTATGTGCTAATCCAATATTCCATTCAAGAATATATAACACTTGACTATCATTTTATGTGTCAACTAGTACAGAGTGGAAACTTACATGTATCTCAGGTGGCCACCAAAGAGCAATTGGCATCCAGAAATCGTCACAAAAACCACACATTATTTCTCAAGAATTGTATCTCATTGAAAACTTTCTAGAATTGTTTTTCCCAAATCCTATTTGTGTATCAATAAATTAATACTCATATTTTTTTTGACAAAAAAATTAATACTCATATTATTTCTCAAGTTAATTAATATACAAGTTCAAACCCTTTTAGGTGGTTGTGGTGTTAAAAGAAACTTTAAATCATTTAGGTGGATTGTGTAATGTCTTGAAAATTTTGGTGTGCGATCTTGAAATGGCTAGGTGTCGCACTCTCTATTTTTCCTAGTACACTTCATGATGGGTTATTTGTTTCTCACTAATTTTTTTTTTGTCGTAACACTCTAGTTCTCGGGGATTCAATTGATCTAAGGTAAGTAAAATACAACTAATAACTGTTTTATTTAAAAATTAAACCCAAGTTCTTTCTAAAATCTATCGTTTTGAAGTAAATTTATAGAATCTATGATTTCCTTTTATAGATCATGTTTTATTTCTTTGATATGATAGGTTTAGGATGGAGCATCTTCAATGCCTCAAACATATATACGATAAAAGAAACCTAATATTTTTCATTATATTCATTCAACACTTCATTTTATTTCTATCTCTTTCGTTCTATCATATCTATCACATAACTTTTATTCTTCTTCATTATAAGATGTATACATCCATATAGAGTGTACACCGAACATTTTTCATGATAGAATATTATAATTATTGAAGTTGCATGTTTTACTTGTAAAGGTTTCTTGTGAAATGTATATAAGAGCACTAAATAAAACATTTAAGAAAGGTAAGTATGTTGTCTTGATTATACATTACACAAAAATTCTATAATAAGAACAATAAAATATTATCATTTTTTTTATAATTAGTTGTCCTGTAGCATAGCCCTCTTAATTAAATAGGATTTTCTTAATATAAAGTATTTACCATAACATTATTTTTTAAAAGTCTAACATTATCTATGCACGCAATAAACTGAATTGAGGTATGTTATTTGAAGAATCATTTGCATGACAACTCATGGGATAACCATGAATTTACAAAAAAAAGAAGGTATTGACACGACAACTAAAACAATAGAGAGAGAAACTAAAAACATAATGTGAGTATGAGATAGAAAGTTGTCACAAAAGTTTTCATAAAATGATTATACAAATATCATTTCTCAATTGGAGGAGTGTTATCCGAACAACCATTTTATGAGACATTTTATGGGACAACTAATAATATATACTATATATAAAGAAATGTAAATCTTATCTAGAAGTCCTAGCTCAACTGACAAAATGCCGAAATTGTTAGGCCGGATGCCATGACCGGGGTTTGAACCCCGGTACCTTCACTTGTGTGTGTGAGTTTATAATGGCTTTGTCATTTCGTCTATCTACCAAAAAAAAATGTAAATCTTAAAATAAAAACCAAAACAACAGAGAGAGAGAAAATGACAACATACAAAATACTTGTTGAAATATCATTTCTCATTCTATTACCTTCTAATTCAAAGTTAAAACTTAAAACTGTTCATTGATGTCTTACGTGCCCATTCCATTAGGCCCCTAATAATTGGACTTCGCTCCACTTATACTTTGTAATTTAGCATTCAGATTGTTCACACTCCACAGTTCACATGTATCACAAATTATAAAAGACAATTTCGATTATATTTTCAAAATATTGGTGATTCTATGTCTGGTTGACCATGCTCAAGTCAATGCCAGTGACACAATTAGCCTTTTCTCTTTGTTTTCTTTCTCCATAACAGGTCACCAATCGATTTTGTGCATGGTGCGCTGAAGGATGTGGTCCTCAACCTCATCTTTGATCGAGAAATTTGCCAAAATGACAACATTTCAATGAAAAATGCTAAAAATATTTGCTAAGAAATGTAGAGAAGAAATTTTATATTGAGAGTGGTGAAAATATTTGCTAAGATATCCATAGAGGAGAATTTATACTGAGAATGGTGTATTTAATACCTTAAAATTTTAAAAATTAACCTTTTTAGATAAAACTTACCATTTTTCTAAAATTATTTTTTTATATAAAACTTATCATTGAGAG
>Ga0315913_1002090_pt1 | contig 23027 bp, 15 predicted proteins | sample MpolsnodulesMG_FD_207736 | JGI IMG/M metagenome (GOLD analysis project Ga0315913, IMG submission 207736) | Medicago polymorpha root nodule microbial communities from Los Angeles, California, United States - small nodules | ecosystem: Host-associated > Plants > Roots > Nodule | place: USA...
GAGGCGCTCGTCAATATCCGAAGCTACTTCATGCCAAAGCGCGCAAAGCAGAAGTTCTAAAACAGCGGACGGCTCCTCCTCCGTCAACAGACGAAAGCCGTGGGATGCTCGTCGCGCTCACGACCAATCTCAGTAAGCGCAGTCACCAGAGGGCTGCACCGACGGCTCCGGCCTGACTTGATCCGTGCGTCCCGGCGACGGGACCTTGCCATCGGGCGTGGTGGTTACCTGCCCGAAAGCCCTAGACCGCCTTATGCCGCAGCAAGAGCATGGTCAAAGCATGTACCATCGACAAGCATCCGATGCATGACGGCCGACAGTTTGCGTGCCAGGGCGACCTTGGCTTTCTTCATTCCCGATCGTTGTGCGACCCGTGCCGCCCAGCTCTTGAGCCGAGAGCCTTTCACTGGCCTGGTCAGAATAACGTTTGCCGCTTCGTATAGGGCGGTACGAACCTCCTGATCCCCGCATTTAGAGATCCGGCCGGTGATGTCGGTCTCGCCCGATTGGTATTTGCGCTGGGTCAGCCCAAAATGCGCGCCGACGGTTCGCGATGATCGGAAGCGTCCCGGATCGTCAATCCCCGAAACAAAGGTGAGCGCGATCACGGGCCCCACACCGGGAACCGTCATCAACAAACCCGCACGTTCGTCCTTGCGAGCGCGCAAAATAACGCGCGCCTCAAGGACGCGGAACTGGTCGAACACAACGGCGCGGGCTTTGAGAAGCGCGTCCGCCACTTCCGCCAGGCCCGGTACACCCGCCGCCAGTCCACGTACCCTTGGTTCGAAAGTCTTGCGGGTCGTCTCCCCCACCTTCAGACCGTAGCCGCGCAAAAGGCCACGCAGGCTCATCTCAAGAGCATGCCACTTGCTCTGAAGCACCTTACGAGCCGCAAGAAGCGTGCGGGTATCCTGCGCATCCTCCGATTTGCAGTGCACCTGCCGGTACCAGCCCAGGCGCATCAACTGCGCAATCCCGCGGGCATCCTTGCGATCCGTCTTCACCGGCATCGAACGAAAGGCATCACGGACATGCCGAGTCTCAAGAAGCAACACATCCAACCCCGCCGTTCGCAACCCCGCATAAAGCCACTGTGATAAGGGACCGGCTTCAAGTCCAATCCGCTTCACCGCAAGGCCAAGCGTCGAAAACCACGCCACCAGCGCATCTGGCTCGCTGGCAATCTTGGCTTCCTTCACCACAACCCCTGCTTCATCAACCACGCAAAGATGCGAGGCTTCCAAGGAAACGTCGATACCCGTATAGTACAACATGGTGGCCTCCTACGATGCTTGGCGCTGCCCAAATGCTGACGCCGTAAACCATCATACCGGCAGGCCACCGCCCTTCACAGGACTGTGGCGACCGGGCCGTTACACCATCTCATAACCGACTGGTTGCAGGTTCGAGTCCTGCCGGGCCCACCATATCACCGTTCGGATCGCCAGACGTGGCCAATCGGAGCCGAATCCGACCACCAAATCTCTGTTGTTGAAGGGATTAGAACCGCATTTATTTGCTCGCGCTCTAGTTAACTATCGGAGTTTGTTCAAAAAAAATATGCCACCAACCATGGCCTCATGGCTCGTCAGAATGCTACGCCTTTTTTTTTTTATTGAATCCAGGCGGTCGGTAAGTGAGCCCCTGTCGACTCCGATCGGTCCACACCACACCTTTACGAGCCTATGAGCGGTATGTATTTAAGCCCGTTCATATCCTGCCTCTTTGAAGTAGGCTGCGCATTCCTGTGGGGTGACGGCTTGGAGAATGTGGCGCAGTTCGTCATGGATTGCATCGCGTGATCTGGCCTGCGCCTCACGCAACCAGTGCTTGATTTTGGCGAAGAGCTTTTCGATCGGATTGAGATCGGGGGAATATTTCGGCAGAAAGAACAGGCGGGCGCCGGCCTTACGGATGGGCGGCGCGGATCTCCTGACCCTTATGGGAGCCGAGATTGTCCAGGATGACGATGTCGCCGGCTTTGAGTTCCGGCACCAGAACTTGCTGGACATAGATGCGGAAGCGTTCGCCATTGATCGGGCCATCGAGGATAAAGGGAGCGCTGACGCGGTCGGCCCTGAGTGCGGCGACAAAGGTCATGGTGTTCCAATGGCCGAAGGGGGCGTAGCCCACCAGTCGTTCGCCGCGAGGCGCCCAGCCCCGCAGCGGCGCCATGTTCGTCTTCGTCCAGGTCTCATCGATGAAAACGAGGCGGGCGGGATCAATTCCGGGGCAGTGCTTCAGCCATCGTGCCCGGTGGCGGGCGACGTCGGGCCGCTCCCGTTCGCTGGCGACCAGCGTCTTTTTTTATAACTCAACCCCTCTTCGTGCACGAAGGTCCAGACGGCGCGATAATCCACCTTCAGGCCGCGCTCGCTCAACTCGGCGACAAGTCCGTGCAGCGTGAAGTCGCGCTCGCGGCAGCGGCAAAGCAGCCAAGCCCGGTGCGGACCGGAAAGCTTGCGGGGCTTGTGCCCACCCATCTGGCCGGGTGCGGCGCTGCCCGTCTCGCGAAACCGCCGCACCCAATCGATCGCGGTGCTGATGCCGATGCCGAAGCGCTTGGCCGCTGCCCGGCACGATAGGCCCTCGCCCGTCACCGCATCGACAACGCGTTCCCGAAGATCATTCGAAAAAGGTCTCGCCATAAAGGCCGGCCTCCTTCACCGGCCTGAATGGTGAATCTGATTTGCGCAGAAAAAGGAATCCCCTTTCCGATTCCGCCTAAATGCATCCCGCTCTAACGTATCAGGCGAGAGCCGCCCAAAAAGTGCCGTCGTGGCTCCATCTAGCGCTCGTCGCCGGGCTGGTCGAGCGCTGCCAGAGGAAGTCGACTTGACATTAGTCGTCCTCAAGCCAGTCGAACGGCACCAATGCGCGGTCACGCCATTCTTCAGCCAAAATGACGTTAGGCAAGTCGCCCCACACATCCTCATCGGCGTGGTCCAGCACGATGACCTGCAACCGATCCCGCGCAGCCGCAACCTGCTCGCCCAGAAGTGCGAAGACCTTTCGCACCGCGACCACATCTTCGTCGCGCCAAGCGACAGGATCGGCCTTGCTATCCCCGGCGGTTCGCCGCGGAAAATAGACTTGACTAGGTTGATCGTAAATCAGAAGACCCGGGACGGGATGATGTGGAAGGTCCAGGAAAAAGATCTGGAGGGCGAGCGTTAGCGCGACATGATAGGCTAGCCAGTTGGCGCCGCTACCGATTTCCCAGAGGTAGTCGTCGCGCGTGCCACGGATCACCTTGACGGTGAGATCGGGGATCATAAGTCGCACTGGCGCATCGGGCCATTCCGCATCCAAGCGCGGTATCAAACGTCCCGTCGTAGCCTCGATACTGTCGACGGCGTTGCGCAGCTTCCGCGCGATTTCGGTCTCGGAGACCTTGCGTTGGAGCTCGGCGATTTGCGCCTTCAGCGCGTCTATCTCCTGTCGAAGGCCGGCAGACTGGTCCGTGCGATCGTACAGCTCGAGTGCCTGTTCAAGCCGACCAAGAAAACGCTCCATGCGGTCAAACCGGTCGATCGCCTGCTTGGCCGCCTTTGAGTCGCGCTCGAGGACCCCTATCTCGCGACGGATCTCGTTCAGGCGGACGAGCTGCGTTTCGGCCGCAGCACGCAGGCGAAGGGTTTCGCGGTCCAGGGTGTCTGACACGCTCGGATGCGTCCGAAGCCGAACCTCGATAGAGGCGAGCGCGTCCGTTAGCTGATGAATTTTTTGTTTGCCCCCATCCGATAGGAGTGCGACCGGTTCGCCAGTGTCACCGTCCTCCGAGAGCTTTTGCAGCCAATCAGACAGCGAGAGGCGATCGCGCTGAATGCGCAGCGAGCTGCCATAGATGTCGCTGCTTTCCACAAGGCGGCGCAATTCGCTCAGACGCTGACGATGCCGGGTCAATTCAGCCGCGACCAAGGTCTCCTCGGCTCGCAGCGCTTGAAGCCGATCAAGCGCAGTGTCTACACCTGCAAGTGTTGGATGTGCGGCATCCCCATTGGCCTCAACGACGCTGCGGAGCAAATCGACGATTTCCGACCAGTCAGTCGGGATGATCTGATCGGGCTGCAACAGACCGAATTCGACGGCCTGCCGAAGCCATAATTGAGCCTCCATTCGCCACGCGTTGGCGGCGGACACCAGAGCCCTCAGATCGTTCTCGCGTCGGCGCAAGATGCGAGTTAAGCGGTCCAGCTCAGACCGGGCCTGCAGGACGTCCGCTGTCACTGCCTGCAGGATGTAGGGAAAGATGGTCTTGAGCTTCTCACGATGCTCGGTCGTGTCGGCCTTGAAAAACATCACGTCTGGATTGGCCACGATATTTTGCGGCTGGAAGGTGAAAGCCATAAGGTCGCGGAAACTCGGGCGAGACTTGAAGTTCGAATCTGCCTCCGGTTCGAAATCGAGGTTGGTCAGCCCCGCAAGCCGGTTAAGCGTGGCTTTAACGACTTGAGTTGTAGTGCCTTTGTCCTCGATCCGCCTCGGAATCTCGATCTCGGCCGCCTCGATCATCACCATGTCGCTGGTGCTCTGCTTATCGCCGGGTTCTCGACGCGCGAGCAGCTTCTGCCCTTCGACCGTATCGATAAGAACGCCAAACCAACCACAGTTTTCTCGGATGACTCCGACGGGAATGGCGCACTTATCGGATGCAAGGCAGTAATCGATAATGGGGATCACAGCGGACTTGCCGGTTTTCGAGGCGCCGCTGATGACGTTCACGATTCCCGGATGAAACTCGATAATGCGAGGTTCGGCATCGTGTCGCGGCCAAAGGATGAGCTTGCGCAGTTGAAAATACATTAGAAATCCACCCTGAGTGTGGAGGCAACCTGCGCCAGACCGAGTTTCGAGAACCAATAGCCAACCTTGTCAGCTGCCGACGCGAAGCCCTTTAAGCGTTCAGGCAATTTTGGTTTGGCGACGTCGAGCAAGTCCAATGGATATCCGTGGAACTGCGCGGTGTCGTAGTCGATCCGCACGAGCTTCGACGTCGCTGCCATCCCGATCGACTGAAGGCTAAGCGGTCGCAGTTGCATCGCGCGTCCGTGGATGCCCATCAAAATTTCCCGCTCCTTGTCGAATTTCGCAGCAAACAGCGGCAGGCCAGATGCTTTGCGCGTCGATGCCACCTCATCGAACGTCTGCCGGTGCAACAGCATTGGCAGCACGAGGAATGCCAGAGGAATCGGAACCTCGGCGGCACCGTCTTCCTGATAACCCAACGCGAATTGCCAAATCAGATAGGCGCCAATCGCGGGGTTCTGTACGATATCGAGTTCGTTGAGCCTGAGTGGTGATAAGGCCGTCATTCGCCGCCATCCTCCAGCAGCGTCACGTAATCGCCGTGCCAGCCAAGGACGCGGCGATCGGCAAGATCGTTGAAGCTCCCGTGGACGAAATGGCTGGGAACCGCTCGGCCCTCAAGAGGAGCGATGTGCTGAGCGCACTGACGATAGAGCAGCCTGCCCTGGACAGCAGCGGACTTTTCGCCGTGCAGGTCGGCGACATCGCCCTTCGTCATGCCGTGCTTCTTGACGAGATCCTCGTCCCAACCGTCCAGACTGCCGGAGAAAATCTCGCCGCGTTCTGCCCAATCCGCTTTGTCAGCTGAGGCGCGAAGGTAGTCGCTTACGGCGCGAAGGCGGTCCTCTTCGGTGGCCTCGATGAGTTCAAGCTGCCGCACAAAGACCGGGCGCGCCGCAGCGATGCCGGCGATCAAGCTGTCGTCGGGCGACTCGCTGAACGACGCGAGCAGACCGGGCAGGTTGTTCTGGCGAATGAAGGCGTGGAAATCGCGGCGAAACGCGTCAGCGTCGAGGATTGGCTTTTCGCCCTGCTGGATCAGTCGATCCATCGCCTGTTTGGCCTGACCGATACCGGAGCGGACGATGATGTCGATATTAGCCTCAGCGACCGACGGCCGAAGACGATCCCTGATGCTTTCCAGCGGATCGTTAGCATCGGCTTCCAATTCAAAATTCCGAACCAGACCGTGGCGATCTCCCTCCGGCGCATCGAGAAGTGCGTTTACCTTGGCGGCACTCGCTGGAGGATTCTTCTTCTTATCAAGCTTCGTCCTGATGGCATGGAGCGCGGCCTCGACCTCTTCGTCGGATTTGGCGGCGGAAAGAGCCTCGGCGAAGGCACCCTTTTTGGCAGGCGTCACGTAAAGCCGGAATTTGGTCGAGGTCGCTACACACTGACCAGCATCGAGCATAACGCGCCAATTATCGAAGGCCTTCCAAAGATCTTCGTCCCAGTCCGCAATCGGATTTTGTTTTAGGGCGCTTTTTGTCTGCTCAAGACAAACGCTCCCGTCGACGTAGTGGACCGAAACGTCATCCTGCAACTCAAGAGCAACCTTTGCGCCTTTGGGCGCGGTGAGAAGATGATAGAAAGCTCGGACAGGCTGCAGTGCAAACCCGAGATACTGCCCCGGAGCGCTATGCTTCGTCGGTTTTACCTCGGCGTTCAACTGTCACCCCCGCTTTAGCTTCCACTCGCCCCCACACGGTCGAACTCTTATGGTTACGCTATACCGCGCTTTGCACAAGATGGTTGTGCGATTACTCAGGCAAATTTCGCTTGTTCACAACAGCTTAGCGGCTCTTTGCGTCTCCACTCGCGATAAAATTTTGGACGGCTAGCACCGTCGCGGCCGCTCCGCTCCCGCCACCGTCCAAAGCATCGGCGTTTGGGCGTATGTGGATTCGTTGAATTTTACCCTGTAATGCCCCTTTGATTTGGGTGTTGACCTCTGCCAGGCCTACCCGCGAAACGCTCCGCGTGAGCAACTCCGAGAGTCAGGGCAGGCTGATAATCGCGCTAAACTGCAGCTGCCGTAATGCCCTCTTGCCTGTCAGAAAAAGATGTCTTATTTTCTGACACATGAAGACAGCCGTCACATCTGTTCCCGACCGGGTCATGAAGCGTGTCCGCGCCAGCGGACGCGGTAGTGTCTTCACGCCAAGCGACTTTCTCTCCGTCGCCGTCCGCTCATCGGTTGACCAGGCCCTTTCCCGACTGGTCAAGGGTGGTCAACTTCGCCGCCTTGCTCGCGGGCTGTACGATTATCCCAAGCTGCATCCAAAGCTCGGCGCCCTTTCGCCTGCTCCCGATGATGTAGCCCAGGCGCTTGCTCGGGAGACTGGCTCGCGGGTACAGATTGCTGGCGCACGGGCGGCGAACGCGCTCGGCCTTTCGACACAGGTCCCCGCCCAGAGCACCTATCTCACCGATGGCCCATCGCGACGCGTCGTGCTCGGGAAGCGCGTCGTCGATCTTCGTCATGCTTCGCCCAAGCATCTGATCGCTCCGGGCAGTCCTGCCGGTACGGTGGTTCAAGCGCTTCGCCATGTTGGACCTGTTCGGGCCGCCGACGTCGTGCAAATCGCGGCGCGCAGGCTGTCGCCAAGCGACAAGAAGACACTAGCCTCGACCGCTATTCAGGCGCCCGCCTGGATGCGCCCGACACTTGTCTCGATCGCAAACGCGGCGGCCGATATCGATGGATAAGGTCGCCCTGCTTTCAACCGACGACCGCGCCGCCCTCTTCGGGGAGACCGGCGCGCGTCGGGGCGTTGCCAACACAATCATCGAGAAGGACTTCTGGGTCTGCTGGAGCCTGAGGCGGCTTTTCGGCCTCCCCAAGGGCGCGACAGCCTCGCTCGTCTTCAAGGGAGGGACGTCGCTTTCCAAAGCGTTTGACGCTATCCGCCGTTTCTCGGAGGACATCGACCTGTCATTTGATCGCGCCGAGCTCGGATACACCGGCGACCGCGATCCCGAGAAGGAAGGTATCAGCAAGAAGAAGGCTGCACGGCTGATCGACGATCTGGTTGGTGACGTCGAACGTCACATTGCAGAAAAACTGCTCCCAGCTCTTCGCGCCGCGATCGTGGAACAGATCGGTGAGCCGACCAGCGGAGAGTGGAAGCTAGAGATCGATCCCGACGACGCCCAAACGGTCAACTTCCATTATCCAGCGGCACTCCCTGATACCGAATATGAAGGCAGGGCCTACATTACGCCGCGCGTGAAGCTTGAACTTGGCGCGCGAGGCGATCCTTGGCCAACGGAAGAGAAAGTCGTTCGCCCTTATGCGGCTGAGGATTATCCCGACTTCTTCGAGCATCCTGACACTACCGTGACGGTGCTATCAGCGCGGCGTACTTTCTGGGAAAAGGCGACCGCACTCCATGCGGAAGCGCACCGTCCAGCGGATTCGCCCACGCGCAATATTTCTCGCGGCACTATTACGATCTCGCCATGCTCCTTGATACGGAGGAAGGCAAGGCCGCCGCAACCGACTTCGATCTCTTGGCGCAGGTGGCTAAGCATAAGACGACCTTTTTCCGTTCTGCTTGGGCCAACTACGATACTGCACAGCCGGGAACGCTGCGCTTGATGCCCGATGAAGCTCGGGTCAGGGACTTGCGTGCCGATTACCGAGCCATGGCGCCGATGATGTTCGATGAGGCACCGCCATCATTCGAAGACATACTTGCGAAGATTGCATCGCTGCAAGAAAAGATAAACAAATAGCGCGAGGGTGGCCGCTGGGGGAGGAAGATTTATTAGTTCGATTCGATCCATAGACCTGCGTCTTGTTGAGGACCTCGTCGATTTTGTCCGCGGTCCCGGCTTTGTGCTGGATTTTTCCGACACCAGTTTCGCAGAGTTTTTCACCTCCGAGCTCAAGGTCAACATCGACGACCCGCAATACGCGGTCAACGGCGGCTCGAAGGGCAAGCGCCTGCGCTACTTCCTCCAAACCTGCGATGACGCGACCGCCGTGCGCGCATTGGAGGCACTTTGGGAGCATCGTGGCGAATATCTCACTCGCTCAGGCGGAGCCGACCCAGTCGCCAATGCGGAAACGCGCTATCAAGCACTAATCACCCGCCTCTCAGGCGGCGTTTCGCCCCAACGCGCGAAAGCGAGCCCGCAGACTGCCGCTGTTGATCGACGGGCGGTCACGAAGATCAAAACGGATCTGCTTCAGGTCACCGCGCTTGCGCCACATGCACGAGGCTACGCATTCGAGGGATTTCTCAAAGGCCTATTCGACGCCTTCGGCCTCGCTGCCCAAGAGCCCTTTCGCCTGCGCGGCGAACAGATCGACGGCAGCTTTCAGCTCGGAAGCGAGATCTATCTCCTTGAGGCCAAATGGCACGGCCAGCCAATCGGCGTGGCCGAACTGCACACCTTCCACGGCAAGATCGAACAAAAGGCCGCATGGACCCGCGGTCTGTTCGTGAGCAACAGCGGTTTCACCGAGGATGGCCTTGCCGCCTTCGGACGCGGCAAGCGAGTCATCTGCATGGATGGGCTCGATCTCTACGAGATGCTCGATCGCGAGATTCCCCTCAACCAGGTTCTGGAACGCAAGGTGCGCAGGGCCGCCGAAACCGGCATGCCCTTCCTTAGTGTTCGCGACCTCTTCCCGACCTGACGAGAAAGCGCATGGTACAATTTAACGATTGGTGCGACGCTTCGGACACTCCCCTCGGCAATCATCACGTCCGCGTCATGACGGGCCGGCCGGCGGACACTCCCACCGGCATCCAGGTGACGGCTACCGCTGTGCCTACTCACTATGCCGCTGAAGAACGGATCGCGAGAGCGCTGGCGCGATTGGGCAAGGTCGGGGCGGCAAAGTTGATCACCGACCTACTACCGCAAACTTCTCAGATACGATCGGGTGACCTTGGCGAGATCTACGCAACCGAATGGATCAACGCGCACAGCGGCTACCGCGCGCCCATTAAACGCCTACGTTGGGGAGATCACCGCGATATGGCAATGCGCGGCGATGACGTCATCGGGATGCTCCTTGACCCGGCGACACAACGCCTTCGCTTCCTGAAAACGGAAGCGAAGAGCCGCGCTGCCCTTCGCACCAAAACACTTGAAGAGGCGCGTACAGGCCTCGACAAGGATGGCGGCCTGCCATCATCGCATTCTCTATCCTACATCTCGGCCAGGCTCATGGAATTGGGCACTGACATGCCGCTCGTTGATGCGATTGACGATGCGCTTTATCGGCACGGAATTCCACCCGAGAGCGTCAAGCATCTCCTCTTCACTTTCTCAGGAAACTCCCCACAGGTACTGCTGACACAGGCTCTTCAGGCTTATCCTGGTCCGATTGGTCAATGGGGCATCGGTCTACATGTAGACGGCCATGCCGCCTTCGTTGGGGCCGTATACGCTCAGGTAATTGCCGATGCCAACCAGCCCTGAAGCAATCATAGCGGCCATCACGGACGCGGCAACGACCGGCTTTCGCGGCAGACTCATCGCGCGAGGCCAGGCGCGCGCCATGATATGGCGTGACGGTGTTTTACCTCCTGATGCCCCCGCCTTCTCGCCCCAGCTCAGCTTCGATCTCCATAGTTACGCCTACGGCTTGCTTGGGCTGGGACTGCGCCTGCTCGAACTTAGCGGCGATCCAAACCAAGCACGTATCGCATTTGAGCAGGCGGCAACCGCGCTCGAAGCGGTTATGGCGAAAGGCAACCGCACCGAGGCGGATCGCGATTTCCATTTCGTCATGGCAGCCGCAAGCTATCACCTCGCGCATTTATCAGCTCGAGCCTATTCACTCCTCACGGTCGTTGCAGCCGAGGAGAATTTTTCCCCGATCGAGCAGGCACTCGCGCTGTTGATGCGACGTGACATCACCGAGTTGAGGGCACGAGTCTACGCCTTCCGTCTCGACGGCCGAGGCTCGGACGCAACCATCTCTGCGCTCTTTCAGCAACGCCTCGCCGAGCCGGCCGCCGATGCGGAGGACCGGGATGGCCAAGACTTCCTCTTCGAAGGCCTGGATCTGGCGCTGACAGACACGTTTTTTGGCGCCTTCGCGATGTTCCTTCTCGCACTGGATCGCGGCGAGCGTGCGCTTCTTGACAGCGCAATCGCCCAACTTCGTGAGAGTCTCGCAATCTGCGCGGAATTGAACCTTTTGCCGCAATGGTGGGTGCATCGGGTAGCGATCCATCTGCTTTCCGATCTCTGGTCGAACACCTTCCACGAAAGAATTCCGCTACTGCCCGCCGGCGGCGCTGCACCTTCATGGCCAAGCCTTCGCGAGCTCTTCGTCGCCTTGCTCGCTCGCCGCCCGAGGGCCGAGCTCGACCTCTGGCCTTCGCAGAGCGAGGCGGCCTCGCGTGCTGTCGATCAGACCGACAATCTCGTCGTCTCGCTGCCGACCAGCGCCGGCAAGACCCGCATCGCCGAATTGTCCATTCTGAGATGTTTGGCCGCCGGTCGGCGGGTCATGTTCGTGACACCGCTTCGTGCCCTATCGGCGCAGACTGAAACCACACTCCAGCGTACGTTTGGACCGCTCGGCAAGACGATCTCCGCCCTTTATGGCAGCATTGGCGTGTCTGGCTTCGACGAGGATGCCATCCGCGAGCGCGATATCATCGTAGCGACTCCTGAAAAGCTCGACTTTGCCTTGAGAAACGACCCGTCGCTACTCGACGATGTCGGTCTGCTCGTGTTCGACGAGGGCCATATGATCGGGCCTGGCGAGCGCGAGGTTCGATACGAGGTTCAGATTCAGCGCCTCCTGCGTCGCCCGGACGCTGATCAGCGCCGCATTGTCTGCCTTTCGGCGATTCTTCCCGACGGCGATCAAATGGAGGACTTCTCGGCGTGGCTGCGACGCGATCAGGCCGGCGGCCCTATCAAGCACGACTGGCGTCCAACACGCCTGCGCTTCGGCGAAGTGACCTGGAGTTCGCCGACGGCGCGCCTCAATCTTCGTGTCGGCGAGGAAAAGCCCTTCGTGCCGCGGTTTCTCACCGGCGCCGCGCCGCCGCTGTTTGTGCCACCAAAAAAGCTCCGCACACGGCTCTTCCCGGATAACCAGCAGGAGTTAAGCCTTGCTACCGCCTGGCGTCTCGTCAGCGACGGCCAGACCGTTCTGATCTACTGCCCGGAGCGCCGGAGTGTCGAACCATTTGCCAAGGTCATCGTCGACCTACACTCACGCGGCGCGCTCGCCTCCCTGCTCACCGTCGAACCAGCCATGTTGCAAACCGCGATAGCGCTTGGTGAAGAATGGCTTGGCCCGCACAGCGACATCCTGAAATGTCTGCGACTGGGCGTGGCGCTGCACCACGGAGCCTTGCCGACCGCCTATCGCAAGGAAGTCGAACGTCTACTGCGTGACGGCGTGCTCAAGATCACGATCTCATCGCCGACGCTGGCCCAGGGCCTCAATCTGTCGGCAACCGCCGTCGTCATGCACTCGCTCTATCGCCACGGTGAGAAGATCAAGGTCTCTGAATTTAAGAACGTCATCGGCCGCGCCGGCCGCGCATATGTCGATGTCGAAGGCCTAGTCATCCATCCTATCTTTGAGGATACGAAGAACAAAAAGCACAATGAATGGGTCGGACTGATTGAGGATCTCGGTGCCCGCGAGATGGAAAGCGGGCTCATCCAGCTGATCTTCTCGCTGCTTAGCCGCATGCACGCCCGGATCGGCGGCAACCTCGACCACTTGATCGATTATGTGGTCAACAATGCCGCGGCGTGGACCTTTCCGGAGGTTGCCAACGAAAAGGCTGACAAGCGTGAGCGGGCGCTGAAGGAATGGGAGCGTCATATGGCGACGCTCGATACCGCCATTCTCAGTCTCATCGGCGAAGCCGACGTGCCCGATGACCAGATCGAGGTGGCACTCGACAACATTCTTCAATCTTCGCTCTGGCAGCGTCGCCTGCTCCGCGTCGACGATGCTTCCCGCGCCGCCTATCGCACCACGCTCCTCACACGAAGCCGCTATATCTGGGCGAATTCGACCGCCGTTAGACGGCGTGGCTACTTTCTGGCCGGGCTCGGTCTCGAGGCCGGGCACGCGCTTGATGCAATTGCGCCCGAGGCCAATAACCTGCTTATTCTGGCGAACGCGGCTCTCGCTGTATCCGACAATGAGGCGGCCATCGCCGCGATCACGGGCATCGCAGAACGCGTGTTCGGTTTCTATCCGTTCGCGCCGGACCCATTCCCCGACAATTGGCGCGATATTCTCAGGTGCTGGCTGCTCGGGCAGCCGCTAGCCGCGATAGTCGCCGGTCAGGAAGCTGATGCCTTGCAGTTCATTGAGGGCGGCCTGGTTTATCGCTTGCCCTGGGCTATGGAGGCCCTGCGCGTCCGTGCCGCTGCCAATGGCGATGTTGTCGGCATATTTTCACTTGCTTTGGACGACCATGAGCTCGGCTTGGCCGTACCGGCTGTCGAGACCGGCACGATGAACCGTGCCGCATCAATCCTGATCCAGGCAGGCTTCAACTCGCGGCTGGCTGCCATCAAAGTCGTCACCGACACAGCTGCAACCTTTACGACCGGAGCGGAATTGCGCGCTTGGTTGCGCTCACCCGACCTCGCGGCCTGGTCGTCCCAGCCCGACTGGCCGACGGCTGAGACGCGAGCGATATGGCTGGAGTTCATCCGGGAGTTTGCACCGTCGGATAACCGGACCTGGGCACGCCGAGACTATCTTGGAAATGTCCAGTGGTTCGCCGCGCCAGCCCCCGCAGGCACGCCAGTCAGCCTCTTCCACCGGAACGGCCAGCCACTTGTTCTGGCGCCGGACGGACACGCGATCGGCCTGCTGCAGCACCCCCTCAATCCAACTCGGCGTGGCCTCGTACGAGCGAGCGTGGCTCTGAATGTCGGCCAGCTCAACTTGAGCTATCTCGGCCCCGACGATTTGTGGACGGTGTAGCAAATGGCCAAGGAGCCAAAATATTTCGGCCAGTGGGGCGCCGTTCCCGCCGACGGCGATGTGCGTCCGTTCAGCATGCTCAACCCGTCCGGCGGCGATACCAATCGCAACAATCGCCGGCACCATTTCATCTCGGCAGTCTACATGGACGGCTTTGCCGCCGATGACGGCCGGGTTCAGGTCTACCTTTGCGAAACGCCCGGAGATCCTCTTCCCATGAAGCCGAGGGCGATCGGCTTCGAGCGAGACTATTATTCACAGAAGCTGCCCGAGGGAGGTCAGGAAAACCACCGTTTTGAGGACTTGTGGAATACCATCGAAACCGTGTGGCCGGAGACGCTTAGGGCTCTCACGGAGCGCCGATTGTCATCCGCAATCTCCTTCAATGTCCTGGGCATGCAAACAATCATGCGCGCCCGCGTTCCTGCAACGCGCGACCGACACGCTTTGATGCTGGAGGCCAAGCTCCGCAGCGAACACAAGATCGCCGAAGAAATCGGCGCACTCCCTCCGGAGTTGGAGCGCTACGCTGGTCAGTTCGAGACAGTGCCAATAGGCATCAATCCTCATGAAACGCTCTTGGCAATGCAGGGCGAGTTCAAAGATTTCGGAGACCTCTGCTTCCGGCTTGGTTTCGAAGTGCTGCATAATAACACGACCACGCCGTTCCTGACTTCGGACAATCCTGTGTGCAGCTACGACCCGCGTCAATCGCTTCACGCGCGAATCCCCTACAAGCATTCAGACGAGGTTGAGCTGATCTTCCCGGTTTCCGCCCGCATGCTGGTGCGTGGCTCAAGCAAGCGAGGGCCGGTGAACATGATCTCCCGTCACCGCGACATCTCGGATAGCCGGAAGGTGCGGCAGATCAACCGGACCATCGCGCAGTTTTCCTACCGGATGACGATCGGCCAGGACCGATCAAGCGACGACCTGATACGTGCCCACGCCGCGCTCGTGCCCACCATCACGACGGAGGTGCGCCGACGCGGCGCCAAGGAGGTCCAGATCGTCTGTCGCAATGCCTTCGGCCCTCGACCGGTGCTTTCGCAATATATCGACACACCAGAGAAAGCTGCACGGCTGGAGGCGAAGATGGCAGCGGCTTCGCTTCCGCCGGATGCCACGCACGACTGAGCGGCATGAACGTCAGTCGTCGAAGATCACCTCAGTCAAATTCCTCGGGGGACCAGATCCCGGCCTTTGCCTTCACATTGGTGCGGCAGAGCGTGACGATCCTGTCCTGATCGCCAAATCGCAGCTTTTGTCGGTCGATCGTCGTCAACTGCTCGAACGCATTTCGGTGAAGCCGTCGACAAGAAGAAACTTCCAGCCTTCTCTTCCCGGACGATCACCTTGAGCAGCTTCTCCACAGCGTCGGCCCCGACGCGCGCAGACGACCGCCAATGCATGATCTCGACGTAATAGGTTGCCTGCTTGCCTGCGAACTCGCATTCGAGGATGACATCTTTGCCGCCGTCCCTGCTGCCGGGCGTCAAGGTCACCTTAAATCCGAGCCCGTCGAATATCTCCGCGATCGTTCGTTCGACGTCGCGCCATTCCAGATTGCGAGCGTCCCAGGATCCTGTGCGATGAGACGAGCAAAGCGCTCGCTTATTTTTGACGAGTGCTCTTTCGCACCTTCCCTTGAGTACGCTTCGACAAAGGCTTGTCCTGCTTCAGGATGGCCGATATCGCCGGATCGATGCGTTCTTTGAGCATCTTGTTCGCCCATTCCTTCCTGGCTCCGGTGGAAACATGGCGAGCCTGGCGCAACGCAATCAGAATGCGATTCAAAAGGGGCAGTGATTTGCGGGACAATGCCTCATCAAACCACGAGGCGGCGTCCTTCCATTGTGCCGTAAAGAACTGTTGCATTGCCGATGTCGCAGGTTCGACGACTCCGTTTTCTACGCAAAGCACCGACCCGTGCCCGGCGATATCGTGAACGAGATGCCCGACCGGGTCGCGGGCCGCTCGCATCAACGGAAATGGGCAGGTTCCAATCTCAAGCAGCAACGAGCCACCAACCACCGGTCGATCATCGTCCCCGACCGAGGCAGGAAGATAGGCCAACTGAGCGAGGATCATCCACCCTGCCATCGGCCCATAGGTCTGCGGTAGTTCTCCTTCAAGATCAATCGGTTCACCTTGCGGCTGTCTCGCCGCGTCCAGCAGCATTACCGTGCCGTCGCCGTTGATGCGAAGATCCTGCAGCGTCCCATCCGGCTTTTGAAATGCGACCACGCCCCGCTTGAAGGGCCTCGCGCGGGGCGTTCGGTCATATAGCCCGACGAGCAGACCGCTGGAGAAGGCGCCCTGCCTTGTGGCCATATCGCGAATGGCTTGGGGCCCGATGAGGTCTCCAAGGAAGACACCCTCAAGGCGATCTGCCAACCAGTGGCCGGCAGCTCGTGGATCCGCCGCAACCTGCCGTTCCAATTCCTCCGAAATCGCGTAAGCTACCTCACTCAGAAATAGGTCTGGTGCGCGGGGCGCAATCACATCTTCACCGCCAGCATGGCGATAGCTGCGCAACCATCCCTGCGAAGCGAGGCTGTCGATGACGTCACGTGTCGGCTGCTGCAAAGCATCGCGCCGCACCACAAACCCGTGCGACATTTCTAAGGCGAGCTCGCTCGAGGTTCGTGCCACATCGGCGACGAAGTCGCGCGCAAGAAGGCGAAAGCCGTGAGCCGCTTCCCCTAGTCCCGCAAAGCGCTTTCTCACGGCGTCGATGAACCAAATACCCAACATTGAGGACAGCACTACGCCATGGTCTGTGTGTCGGCTATCCTGGCTAATATCGGCGAGCAGCGTCCGAAGCAGCCAGGGAGCGCGGTATTCGCCGGCGAAATCTGCTCCTTTCTGGAAACCGATCCGGTGGGCCGCGAGAACCTCTTGCGCCTTCTGAAACTCTATCTGGCTCAACACGTCAACCTGGATAGTTTGGGCGGCCTCCCCCAGCGCGGTAACATCGCGGCCGTTCGAGCCGGAGAGCAAGCCGCCAACGTCGTCGGTCGTGGCCAGAAGCCGCAATCGCGGGCCGAAGCCCGACTCAGAAAGTTCTTCCATGTCATTTGCAACCGGTGAGTCCGGAACGACTCCGTCAATCGCAAGGACGAGCACAGGGTCGCCAACGCTGCGCGAGAGGCGCCTGAGCCATTGACGGATGTCATCTGCTGTCACAGCCCACTCAAGAGCGGCGGATAGCGTATTTGCGATCCGCTGGAAGAGGCCTGCCCCTCCACGCCCACCGCGGACCAGAAAAACAGCGTAGGTTTCCGAGGTCGCCATACGCTCTGCAAATTCTCGCAGGATGTGGCTTTTTCCGCTAAGCGGCGCTCCCGTGATCAAAAGGGTCAATTGCCCCGCATCGAAAGCCCGCTTGACGGAGACAGTCGCGACCCGCGGAATCAGGAAATCGGTGACAAACGGCTTGGCGTGCGCCGATGCGGTCCCGGTCATTTGATCGAGCACGTGACGCGTTCGCGCACGGACCGCATTCGGCCACACGCCTGCGTCCGGCCCCATCAGGACCTCGATCGCCCAATCCAAATTAGCGGCCGCGATCTTCGCCGCATTCTCGAAGAGCTTGGTAACGATCTCGCCTTCGGTTGTCCCCGGCACCCACGGCGCGCCTGTCGAACTGTCGAAAAAACCGCAATCGCTCCCGTTGGTGACGATCACTAGCGGCGGACGCGGAGTCAGCTGGTTGGCGTAGCTTTGGCCCTGTCTGCGATCATCGTCGGTCAGGTCCAGTCCGGCGCGTTTCAATTCAACGACGGCGAGCGGCCGATCCTGATGGAGCAGAATGATGTCCGCACGACCGACGGCGCGCCAATTGCGCAAACCATCCACCTCGAACGAGTCATGCCCGACCGTTACCGAGAAGCGCTCCTGATGGCGAAAATCGCGTCGCGGAACAGAAGGAAAGGCTCTCCCTAACGCCTCGGACATCATCGCTTCCAGCTCCGCTTCAGGGGGCCTGCGATGGGAGGTCTTTGTACCTTCTTTTTTGTTCTTGGTGCTCATTGTGAATCGTGTCGTTTGGGCGAAATGAGAGATCGGATCGTCCTCGCCTAGCTAGGCCAGGTGATCAAACAAGTTCGAACGTCAACTTGTCGCGGCAGCGCCATCATCACCACTATTTCCTGAAATTAAATATTCGAATTTCGGCGTCGGAAAAGAAGGAGACTGTCACCTTCGATGATGAAATGATCGAGCGCGACTGCAGCCATCGTACAAGCTCTTGGTTTTCTAATGTATTCGGTATTGTCGGCTGTCGCCAGCCTGGCTCGATTTCCGAATATGGCTTCGGCAACTGCTGGATTACGGCTCTGACCTGCTCGTCAGACATCAGCTTTTGGCATCTATTGAACAGTGCGACTTGGATCTCGACAGGCTCAAGGTTTACGACCATCGCGCAAGCAGCTTCTGCCGGCAGATTGCTCACATTTGCGTCTGTGCGATGTATGATACGGCCGACGAGTGAAGCACGATGTGCCGAGACGCCTAGTGCGGTCAGGTCCATTTTGTCGATGACTTTGAGCTTCCGCTCATCACCAATGGCTGAATCGAGGAGTTTCTCACGGAAATCATCGTTTACCGAATATTTGTCTTCATTGGCCAGGAAGCTGTCGATATTCTTTGCCACGAATAGAACCTGTAGCGCTTCCTTTCCAGCAAGAAATGAAAATGCTTTTTCAGAGAAGGTGACGGCCTCCTCTTCAACGAGAACACGCAGCTTTTCTTCACGAACAGTCTCGGAGAACTGGTCGAATTTCCTTGGAAGTCTTCGGATATAGGCTCGATAGGAGTCGATGTCGAAATCATCGTTGTTGAACAGGAAGAGACGAAGAGGACGAGCTTCATTCTGCCCACCGACAGGTAGCTGCGACAATATCGACCTGACCTCGGTTCTCTCAAGGTAGGCAGTGAGTGTTTTAGCATCGAACTCTTCGCTCGATAGATAAGTTAAGCAATTCTCCCAAGACGGTTCGATTCTGGATAAACGGAATACGGCGGATCGAAGTCGGGCCGGGACCCGCTCAAGCGTCGGCAGCTTTGCTCCCTGCTGCTCAAGGAACTGCTCCAAAAACTCCGGATCTATTTCTTCGTGGTTGAGTACATCTAGGATCACCGAAACATCCTCCTCCGAATTGCTAGGCCGGAGAAGTAGACCTTTGAGGTAGCGGTCAAAATCGCTGTGGACCTTGTCGATCAACGGAGCATATTGCGCCCGCAAAACGGTTGAGTAGTGCTTGGTCTCCAAGTCCGCCGCACCGCCGGATCCCAATACGTTGCGAAATATGAAACCGACGTTCTCCGCGGTGATCGTGTAAAGGCCGTGATCGCTCAACACTCGGACGGCCGCCGGATAGGGTCCAACGCTGTCCAGATCTTCCGTCTCAAACTGAAAGAGGGCCAATCGGCTCGGTTCAAAATCGACTTGGAGAGCAAGAACCGACGCAAGGTTCGAAGCCAAATACTCTGAGATTTCAGTAGATTTACGAGCCAGCGTTTCGAGCACTCTCGCAGGAAGATGCGCGATCATCCGCGCAACATGAACTGCGTTCTGTGGGGCCGCAATTGCGGCGCCTACAAGCCCTGGCCACCGATCTACGAGGGTTGTCAGGAGCTCGCTGTTACGCTGGCCGGTTTGATAGTATGCGGAAAAGAAGGTGGCACATTCATCAAAGTTCGATGAGACATAGTCGATAAGCTTCACGATTTGGCTACGGTATTGGCCAAAATTGCCAAGTAAGCAGTCAACCAACGTGACGTTCAACACGAATTTCTGGCGAAAATCATCGTCACGCATGGCCGCGATGACTTCCGTCGGGTTATCGATCTGAAATTCAGGATCCGGAGTCTTGAAGCTCCGGATCTGGATGAGGAACTTATTGTCTGACGGTGAAAGCCGTCCGCGATGGAACAAGGAAGTATACTGATAGTACGTATCGTCCAGAAAACCTTCGAGCACCAAAAACCTTACAAGGTCGGTATTGTCTCCGAAGGCGTCGAATAGCTCTTCGATGTCTTCCGAATTTGTGCGAACCACCTCGTTGAATTTTGCTGTGCGTAGAGCAGCGATTTTCAACCTGAGTGCTTGGATATCCTTGGCCGCCGCAGCTCTGAATTCGGCGGACTTGCGCTCGATTATGGCCTTTCGGTCTTTATAGGTCAGAACTTCACTTACGGTTTTCTGAAACCCTTTGATGTTAACGCTCTGGCGATTATTGTAGTATGCTTGCAACGCAGTAATATGGTCCTGTTCGATGATCTCTTCAAAATCTGGATGCATCGTCAGGCCGGAGAATGGGACGATTTCACCATTCGGTGTCACGATGGACGTGAAGCCCTGCGGAAGTTTCGCAATTAAAGCCATAGCATAAATCTTGCGAAGTTCTTCCAGATCACCTGGTATAAGCTTTTCAGCGTCGCTGATTTCATATTCCAGTTGCGAAATCCGCGCTTTATACAGCGCTTCAGCTTTTGTCACATATGCATCATGACGCCTAAGAATCTCCGCGAGTTTTCCCTTCTCGCGATGTAGGTCCTCGAAATCGCTTGGCAGCACATTCTTATATATCAGGATAGCGAGCAGTTTGTTTGCGTCGAGAATGTTCTCGCCGTCAGTTTCCAAATTTGCCACGTAGACAGTGTATTCATTGAAAATATTATGGATCAACCTCAGATCGCTCAGATAGCGAGACACCTCACGAAGAAACTGCCTGTCTAGCCGTTCATCCAAGGAGAGGCGCTGCCCCTGTTCGATCACCTTGTCGATGGAGTTAGAGCTATTGATGATAGGAATGACGGGAACGATAAATTCGAAAAACTTGGTTCTATCCGTGTTTACGAACATATTATCGCGAAGGGCATACAGGAAGCGGATCGGTCGCTTAACTCCAGCGTTAGCGTTTACCAAACTGTTGATTTCCCGAAGCGTTACGAAAATCTCAGGGCTATTGAACCGATCAAGATCCTCTATGATAACCAGATCGTACTTGGTCGCTTGGAAGAAATATATGATCTCGTCCAAGTGCCTATTGAGGATCGATTCTTCTTTAGCTGTCTCGGGCGTGATCTCGATATCTTTAAGCGAGATGCTTTTGAGAGAGAGGCCGAGGCTTTTTATGTATATCTGGTGGAAGGCAAGCCAGATAAAGAGAAACCCAACTGAGGTCGTTACGAAGTTAAGCCAGTTTGCAAAAGCGACGGGCTTGAAAAACTCACCGCTCAGGACGGCATCTCGATTGCTAAAGAGGTGCCAGCAAGAAAACAGCCCAGCCATGATGAACAGCGAGGTGAACTTTGACCACCACCGGGGGGTCTGGATGCGTTTGAAGCGCGAAAGCGGCAAGCTGTTGGAATCCGCTCCGTAGAGCATCTGCTGGAGGATGCTTCGTTCGATCTCCTGCTTGCTGACATTGCCTTTTTTAGGCGACGCTGCCTGGGTTTCGTTGGTTGTAACGGAACCATCGGCCTCCGGTAAAAAAGCGGCAAGCGAAATTTGAAGGACTGGTCTGCGATACCTCCGACGGAAAGTTTTGATGATGCTGCTTTTTCCAGATCCGTAGGGGCCAGTCAGCGCAATGTTGGAGACATTCGGATTGTTCGTCGCGACCATCAACGCATCCGCGTAAATGCCGTGCTCGTCAGCCTCATCAGTTGGAGCAAGATCCACGTACTTAGATGGCGCATCTTTTGCCCTTTGTGCAACCGCTGACGCGCACCACCTAAATAACGATGTGATTTTCACTCGATGCACCCATTGCAAGAAAGCCACTGTTCTTGTTTTGTAGCTGGTGGGAGGTACACCGCAAAGGTGAAATTTTCGGTTGTACACAGACCCTGATTGGAAATCTTCAAATTGCTCTGGCTCTATGATTTGAGCCTCTTCGACGACTAAATGACTACAGCACGCCCCACGCCCGAAACCTCCCCCTCCCCGTCATTTCGCGCAGGCCGAGTTCCGCCACGATCCGCCGCGCCGCCTGCGGCGTGACGTCGAGCGTCTTCGCCACCATCCCGGCCGACACCAATGGCTTCGCCATCACCAGTTCAATGAGTTCTGGTAACCTTGAGGACGTGCGCCGCCCCTCCAGCTTCCGCTCGAACAGCGTGCGCGCCAGTGTCAGTCGGTCATGCTCTTTCAGCCCGATCTCGGCGGCAGCCAAAAATCCGTGGGCGATGGCGAGCAGCCGGGTCTCCCGGTCGCGATGCCGGCGCCGATCGACGGGAATGGTTTTCAGGCCGAGATTGATGGCGACAAGGTGGGCACCGGTGGTGATGCCGGCTTCCCGCAGGATCGAGGCAGCCAGCAGCCGACCGAGCCAAGGCGCGTGCTGGAGGACGGAAAGCTCGTTCCAGGCATCGAAGGCAACGATCGCCTGCAGCGCCGCCGGTAAAGTTTCGAGCTGGCGCAGCACAGCGCGCCACTCCTCAAGCCGCACGTCTTCGTCCCAGTCGAGATCATAGACGAGAGGGTCTCGTTCGCCGGTATCAGTGCGCCTGGGTCGTTTAGCCTGTTGGATCGCCGCCTCCGACCGGGCGAGCACGGCATCGATGGCGGCGTAGTCGACGCCCGGAAGATTGTCCGCATCATCATCACCCCCCTCCCCTTCCGCGATGTTGGTGACCACTGGACGTATGGTGCCGTTGGCTACCCCTGCCTCTGCATCGACCGGATTGATGTCCGACATCTGTCGTAGATTTCGGATACCCTCCGCGGACAGAGCCCAATCCGGCAACTGCGCGGCGATGCGCCGGCGGGTGCGCAAAACGTCGCGGGCGATGGTGAGTTCGTGGGTCGGCGTGCGGGTTCGCGAAAAGCGTCGTGGAGGACGAGGTCTTCGAGATGCACGAGTTCGCCGTCGATCCACAGCGAGGCGCATGCGTCGGTGAAATTTTGCCGTTCGATCCACCCGCTTCCGATCGGGGATCTGGCGATCCGCTCGTCCAGACGCGTGAGCGAGGTACCGGCGTCGAAAGCCGGCCGCATCAGGGCTGCTATGCTGATTTTCGCGAGATCGTAAGCCATTGAAATCATGGTAAATGGTTTTCTGAACGAACGCTATACGAGATTAAAGTTCCTCACATGGCATGATAGCTAGTTGGGTCTCTAACCATCGATAAGGACCCAGTATCGATAGTTAGCCATCTGAAGGTGATTTTCTTGCCATCTGAAGCCGAAATCGCTATTCTTCGATGGGATTTGATCGAGGAAACGCAAATGTCCGAACCGCAACTGTCCGTCCGCAGC
>Ga0315913_1002095_pt1 | contig 23006 bp, 9 predicted proteins | sample MpolsnodulesMG_FD_207736 | JGI IMG/M metagenome (GOLD analysis project Ga0315913, IMG submission 207736) | Medicago polymorpha root nodule microbial communities from Los Angeles, California, United States - small nodules | ecosystem: Host-associated > Plants > Roots > Nodule | place: USA...
AGGGACAACAAATTTTATGTTTTGGTTGAAAATGTCCATATTAGGACATTAGTCAATTGGTCCTTGGTCGAATAAAATATATTTTTTAACCGCAAATTAAGTAGAGATATCAACGTGCACACATATCTATCAGCCAACAATATTACATTCCTCGACTCACCACTGTTTAGGCCATAGTTTTTATATAGAGGAATACTAGGAACTCGCAGAGGAAATTTTGATCAGTGGAGGCACCCTATATATATTTTGTAGCATTAACTATATATTTTTGGAAGCATAAATATATATCACAATTCTTCTCTACTATTTGTCAGTTTTAAAAAAATATATTATTAAACTCTTGAAGTTTTTTATCAACCACTAGATAGAATAATTGAACTTGTTAGAAACTTTCTCAAATTTGTACTTTGATTTTTTTTCTCCAATTTGTAAAACCTTCTCTTATTAAGGCCTCACCACTACCACTATTTCTAAATAGTAATGTCGATCAGAGTTAGAATTGCAGAAGATTTTAATTAAGTTTTGATTCATGATAGACAACCTATTAAGATAATTTGGCAAAGAAATTACAGTGTGCCACATGTGGAACTAAATATTCTAACAACAAGTTATTTAGCAGCGTACTAATATAAATTGATTTCTTATATATATAAATTAACTTTGTGACCACTAATGATACTTTGATACGAATGGTTTGCCAAAAATTCAAGTTGTAAGTAGAAAGACTCACCAGAGCTCTTTATATGTAGTTAGTTTTAAGTTTTACCTTATGAATAGAAAAACATCAAGGGTGTATAATCTAATAGAATTATCAATTACTATGAGCCACTATAGATGTAATAGAACTATAGAAATAATGAGCTTAATTGTGTGTGGGGATCTTATAATTTTGAGTAGTGATATTTTTACAACTATTTTAGTACAACATTTGAGACAACCTTGTTATTGTCTCTTTTCATTGGTCAAAAACAATAGAGAGAAAAAGGACGAGAGAGAATAAAAACATAATGTGAATATGAAAGAGAAAGTTGTACAAAAGTTGTACCAAAAAGGTTGTACAAATATCATTTCTCACAAAAGAGCAGTGTTAACAATACTTTCTTTTCAACATTCTTCTAAACACTCGCTTTCTTATTGGTTTAAATCAATATGAAGTCTCACACTTTAAAAATAGGTTTTCCTTAAAATAGTGAGACATGCATTAATTTCCTCCAATAAAAATGTGAGTAGTAGAGAGTGTTGAAACAAGAGCACTGGTTGAGCCACACACAAGGTTGTGTGGGTTCCTGCCTGCACAAACTATTTTTACCAACGAGGAGTGATATTTGTACAACTAATTTTGTACAACCTTTGTGACAACTACGTTTTCTCTATTTTTATTGGACAAAAAGAATAGAGAGAGAAAGAAAAAGAAAGAATAAAAAACCATGTGAGTATGAGAGAAAATGTTGTTTCAAAAATTGTCAAAAAGTGGTTGTACAAATATCATTTCTCCTCTTTTATATATTTGTAAGACATTTTCAGCCTTAATTAGTCCATAGATAAACTTGTCAAATTATTATCTAATGAGTAGAAACAACAAAACAATGAACGAACTATTAAAACCCCGTAAGGTCATATGAAGAGTTTATTTTTATTTTTATAATTAATGGATTATTAGAGTCATTTAATTTTATCATTCTTTAATTGTTTGATAATTAGGTTTGATACAGAACCCACCCCAAGTTCATGCAATTCTTTGGAAGGTGGCTTATAGTTATGACTCTTTGCTTATATATGCACTGAAAACTCACCGACAAATCCGAAACGGCGAGGATCAATTCATTACCGAAGATAAATAAGTTGAATTGTTAGGTCTTGCTCACGATTTTCTTTCGGAATACTGAGCGTCACTCGTAAGGTATGATTCACTCCACACTCATACTTAGTCATATCCAATCTCATTTCTCTCGTTGACATGGGTGTTGGAATGCTAACATGTTCGCATGCACTTTTCGTTTCACGGTGAAGTCCATTCCGCTGCCGCACTGAAGCATCGCACGAAGACCGTTGCCTCTATCTGATAATCACCGGACATATCAATTAGTATGTGCTTTCTGACATGCATCCAATTATGTGTAGGTTGTAGCCACATCATTTAATAGTCATTTTTTTAACAATGATATAAATCATCATATTCATTAATTGATGTGACAATATATATCATTGTATGCATGTATAAAACAACTTTACACCGTCCGTGTACAATAATCAAGCTCCATCTTTCATTTAATTTACCAATTTAATCTCTTATTTTTTAAAGGCTTTTAATCTCTCTTTTTTTTTTTTATATTTTTTCAAAAAAAATATATTTTTTTATTGAAGCTTTTAAGCAATATGTTACATAAATAAATTTAATATGCAAGTTGGTTACCTTCAAAAAAATAAATAACGAATAGGTATAAAAATGGATCCCCTGCCGTTATCTGCCAGCACTCTTTTCATTTCCTCTCTAACAAAATCGCTCGCTATCCCTCTTCACGAATAACTCAATCTTAATCTTTTTTTCATTTCACAATCATAAACCCATCCACACACATCATAAACCCTTAAATCAATTCATTTCACACATATCTCTCTCGTGACCTTTCATTTTTTCAAATCCTTCTCGTGATTCTCTTCAATCTTCTTCATTAATCTTTTCCTTTTTCATTTCCAATTTTTGTAGCTCTTATCCAAAACCGTTATAATTTCTCTATACACATTATAATCATAACACGATCTTAATTAATTCTTATCCTAGATTGATCCAATCCAGATTCAGAAATTTAGAATTTAATTAATTAACCGATCCTTAGAAGATATTGAATTTTTTCAATGATCGATAGGAAGGAGATGAAGGAAGAGGATGAAGATGACAAAAACAGGATTAATAATCAAACGGCGACGTGTTCAAGATCATCTTCTTTGACACCTTCGTCTTCTTCAGATGAAAGAGAGTATGAAGTGCAGGATCTTCGAGATAAATTGAAATCATCACGAGGAAGCAGATTCAATCTGATAGAGAAAGAGTTAGGGTTAAAGATTGGATGGAGAAAGTTCAGTCGTCAAACTCTTCTTCATGAATTCGTTATAAATCCTCATAACAGGTTAGTTTAATTACTTTATTTAACTTCTCTTCTCTTCTCTCTCTTTCTTATTTTCCGTTTTGTTTTAGTTTATTAGCTAAAATTAGCAGTGGTAATTGCTAATTATTCACTGTGATTAAATTTAAAATAGTGTATATAGGGTGAGTTCTTCGATAGACAAATTTATAAGTGACCTAAAGTGAATCAAATCTTTTAATGAGGTTAGATACCATTCAGAACTGGTATCAATTAAATTATTAGTTCAATTTAAAAAATGAGGAGAATCATTAGCATATACTACCAAGAGAAGATATCTATCGTCGTGGAGTTTTAAATATTTTTAAGTTTTTGTATATGATGAACCACTTATGAAGGTGATCGATATTAAAATTTATTTAATGTATAGTTGATTAGTTTAGTTACTTGACTAAGAGGGTGATGGACTCGTCAGAATCTTCGTAAAATATAACTCAATTTACATTGTCAATATTACTAAGCTTAAGCTATATAACTTCACCCAAATTATATCTGAAACACGTAGTTATGTATGCGAATTATCAGTTGTCACTTCGTTGAAATATAAATTTAGAGGTTGAAGATCTTTGTTACTTCAACCCTTCTGATTGAAGATGTGTTTCGGTGTACGATTCTAACATAACATCGACGCTTATAATTATATCGACTTATATCATTTTCTCAAAATTTTATTGATGTCTGCGTCGTATCATGTGTCCGGGAGTGTTTTATAGGTGAAGGTGGTGGTGTTTGGTTAGTGTTGGTATGTTTTGGTTGGGTGGTGGTAGTTTATGGATTTGAAATGGCGGCAAGTTTGAATGAAAGGGGTGAGTGCATGGATACGTGGATGTGCTGTTATTCTTTGGCTGTATCCGCAATTCATGTGATGTGATCGCTTGTTTTGCGTTATTTATTTTCCATCGCTCATATGACTAGGCTTATCAGGCATATCTTGTCTCGGTAATGATCTTTGATTTTTAATATTTATAATCAGAGGCCAAGTAATGAACGATTACAAGCCACAAAGCCACAAAATATATAACGTGGAAGTGAAAGCTTATGATTAATTGTTAATGAGTTTAATTTTAATGCACTTTTAAAAAAATGTTAGTATATGCAAGAATACTTTTTCCCTAAAACAATTAGGATACTTTTATCGAGTCGACGATTATGATTTAGCGACAATGTATACGAATAAAATTTTATTTTTAATTTAGAGTTTACTTTTGGTAACTTTCGGTGTAATTAATAAATCACAATAATTTACATGTGATTTATTGAAGGTGTAGAAAATCTTATTCAAAGGATATATGAAATGAACTGAATTCGTAGAGAATATATTCGAGGGAATGTATTTTTCCAAACTACTAACCGACACAACGATTTTTCTTTTTATTTTATTTTATTATTGTTTTGAGAGTATAAATATAATAATATTTTTTTAAGAATGTAAATATAATGATTAATTTTTTTGAAGAAAGTAAATATAATAATTTATGATATTGAGTGTAGTACATATTCTTCCAAAATACACCAAAATTATAGTAATGTAGAAAAGAAATGCACTGAATTTTTTTTGTTTAAACCTTCGGATCTTAAGAAAAATGAGAAATGATAAAATATAATTAGATGTGTCAATGACTCAGTATATTTGTATGATTATTAGTTTTTTGACAAAATATATTTGTATGATTATTAAACTCCTTTTTTTTTTTGAAGTAGATTATTAAACTCCTTTGTACAGCCAATTAAAGTAAAAACCAATAAATACAAATGTTTATTTTTATTTGTATTGTCAAAATGGACCAAAAACTGAACTTGATTTTTTAGAAACTACTCCGCTTTCTTCAAACCCTGCATTCTTATGAGGTTTATTGCACTCTTCAATTTGTGTATTGTTCGAAATTTAATGCGTATTTTTGGGGTTTTTTTTTTTTTTGTCTTTTTTACATGGGGTATTTGGGGTATTTTTGTTTAAAAAAATGAGAAAAGGGAGAATTTATAGGTGATTATTTTAACCTTAAAATTTTTCATTGCAAATAAAATTTACAAATCAAATTCAACTTAGAGGTATATAAAAGTCTAAAGTTTTTTGTCCACAAGTGATTGTTTAGTTGATAAAATGTCGAAATTATTAGACCGAATATTATGATTGAGGTTCGAACCCCATCATCTCCACTTGTTTGTAAATTTATAATGACTTTGTTATTTTGTCTATGAAAAAAGTCTAAGTTTTAAAAAAAGAACAAGCACATTAGTTATAATTTTTTTTTAAAAAAAAAATTAGCACTAATTATTGAAGACAATACTCACATGCCATTTTGACATTTATACACTTGTTGTTAATCATGACTTGACATGTATAGAATTTTAATTAATATATGCCATTGGAAGATGTCTCAGTCTTGTCTTGATCTACATGTTTCTTTCTTAAATCAAAATGTTTTGTATTCAAGATGCAAAGTTGATAGTGATATATGCTCATTTAAACATATATTTAGATTTCTGTTCGATGTATATAGAAGGGTATCTATTGAGAAGCATCAGTCAGTCTAATAGATCATCTTTGTAATTTCATAAGATTGGTCTCTTGGATCCGATTAGGAGATGCATTGAACAGCAAAGAAATAGTAACATTATAGTAATGGACACTACTATTTATTTTATGTAATGGAGAGGATCTTTGCTCTGTTGAAGTATACCTATAAAAAGTTAGAGCATCCTCCCTGCGTAGGAAATTTTGTTAGCAACCAAAATAGGATAGCATTTCTTGCTACCTATGAAAAATTGTCAAAAAGACACAGAATGATACCTATGAAAAGTTATAGGGTCTTTCCCGCTTAAGAAAATTTCGTTGTGTTTGTTGAGGTTAATTTGTGCGGTAAAGATGATCCATGTTTCAACTTGCACGATGCAAAAAATTTCAAACAATTCATTTTGACAATTTTTTTTTGGTTACTTTCATTTTGACAATTAATACTAAATTTTTTTTTTTTTTGGAAATTAATAGTAACATTTCCTTAAGTTTTTTATTTTTGAGAAAACATTTCTTAAAGTTTGTGATCTTCTCTATTTTTTTTAACGAAATGGAAGCGTCCATTTTTTCTTTGACAATTAGAGAAGTCTATTTAAAAAAGAGAATGACACAAATGAGGAGTTAAGATTCTATAGAGTTTGTTATAACACATTTCTATTATTTAATTTTAAAAACTTAGTTAAACTTTTGTGTCTATCTATTTAAAATAAAATTCTATATTTCTCTCTTTTTTTATCGCTAATCCTCTATTTCTTTCTTGTAAATAAAAGTTAAAGAAGTTATATGCTCTCTTCTTAAAACAAAACATTAATATTACACCTTGGTGAGCTCATGGATGAGAATTGTTTTTCTGTCCCCTCAATATATCTTTATACCAAAAAAAATGCTTTCTAGAGGTTTCTACAAAGTGTTAAAACTAAACAAATATCTTTTAAAAATTATCTACCGAACATTTTTAAGGATATGAGAGACATTAACGGGTCAGAAAAACAATTCTCCTCATTGATGAGAAGCATTCCGTTTTCTTTTTTGGCCCAAAATACATAGTAGCGTTACTTTTGGAAAATCAACCAATGACATTTGGGTGCTTCTTTTCACACCTAATTATTCTAAGAAAAATCTTCACCAAAAAAATAAAAATTATTCTAAGAAAAACACCATTTTTTATTTATTTATCCATTCAGAGGGAGAAAAAAAATGTATTTTCCATATTTGGATTGATAAATTAAGAGATGTGTGATTTTCTGAAAAAATATAAGGGAGATACAAGTAGCACTCATGACATTATGTATAACACGATTATACAATATGAATTATTAAATGATTTTTTTTATAAAAAATATTAAATCTAAAATTTACACAATTTTAGATAACATAAATTTTATAAAATTGAATGAAAGAAATTAAATTAAAACATATGTACAATGAAATACAATAGGAAAAAAAAATAGATAAGTGACGTTAGTGTCCATTTTTCTGATAATATAAACAATATTAATTAATGTCTATAGAAAATATATACAATGAACTACAATACAAGGATAAATTTGCCTATTTACTCTTATAGAAGAAATATGGTGGCATTTGTCAAAAAAAAAAAAAATGGTGGCAGGAGTCGTAGAACAAATATTTCACTTGTTTAGCTAACTAGGAATCTAAAATTATATTACTCGTCTAGAAAGTCCTTTTATTTTCTTTGTTGATAAATCTCTAGAAAGTCTTTATTTATAGCGAAAAACTCATCTACTGATTATCTCTTTTAAGCAAAATGGGACTTTAACACGTAGAAATGATAAAAATATCATGTTATGGTCTTGAAGATTGTCAGTTAAATAAAAATGTGCATGTTGACAAACAATAACGACCCTTATCACATTAATATGAAGAAATTGAAAAGTAACACCCCACGTCCCCACATGCAGCAAGTGACGGACATTCTGGAAACTTATCCAGAATTAGCATACACATATATTGAAAGGCTTACACTTTATTACTTGATTGAGACACTGATGCCAACATGGATCCATAACATTAGTGAGCTTCAACTACCACGGGTTGCATAAAAGCATATATAATTCAGCTCACAAATATGTGGTATAGTTTGGTGCCTTTCATATTTTACTAGCAATGGTAAGGTGCTGGGTGCCATTGTTTGGGGTGTGGGAGTGATGGTATACTCTGCTGTGAGCTTGTTGTGGTACAAGCTTGTACCAACCCTTTTTAAGTGGTACCTCTTTTTATTTTGTTCTTTAAGTAGAAACATAATTAATGAAGTTATAATTTTGAGTTTTGATATTCTAAAATTATAAATATTCAATTTTTAGTTTAATATTTGTACTTTGTTTGGTATAAGATATTAAAAATTAATAAAAATATATTATTTAATTATTACTGGTTCAAGTGTGGTCTGACCTCGGTTAAACCATTAAACCTTGAACCAATGAGTACACCAGTTTGATGTTCGATCATGTTTTAATTATCTTTGTTTCGAACACCACTGTCTATTTTATGATTGATAAAACGGTTTGAGTTTACTCTCTCGCTTAAGTTCCTCAAGTATTGATAAATGTCTTGCCTCAAATAAATGAAGACTTAAATTGGTTGATGCTGATATTAATGAACAATGCAGGTGGTATCGTGCATGGCTCAAATTTATATTGTTATGGGCAGTATACTCATCTTTCTTCACTCCAATGGAGTTTGGATTTTTTCGTGGCCTGCCAGAGAATCTCTTTATACTGGATATCGTAGGACAAATAGCTTTTCTCGTGGACATTGTTTTGCAGTTCTTTGTTGCTTATAGAGACAGTCAGACCTATCGCATGGTTCACAAGCGTACTCCTATTGCTCTGCGGTAAATTTTCTCCTTATGTTGTATTTCTTGTTAAGAGTCACAATTTGATAGATATAGTCTGAAACAATGTTAATAATTGTGAGATATCTCTCACCTTATAATGTCGGTTTAATCGGTTAAGTATGATACAATATAATTTTTATGATGGTATCATAGTCTATCCAAGATCTATGGCGCCACACCTGCTATTGTTGTATAGCTGATATTTGATATATGCTGAAATGGGATGCTGGTCAGCCTATTGAATTGTTTTCATTTGATTTATGGCTTCCTTGTTTCTTTTCTGCAGGTATCTAAAATCCACCTTTGTCATTGATCTTCTTGGATGTATGCCTTGGGACCTCATCTACAAGGTTCTACTTCTTGCAGATAAATCTAAATTTCCAGAATACATTTCTCACTTGAGGAATTGTATTGGCCTCTATAATTTACTATGATCCTAAACATTGTTTCAAAAATGATTTATATAATGCCTGTTCTTCTTTCACAGCAGTTCAAGGCTTTTAGCATATTTTTCAGTTTGCAATGAAATGTCAACTATTAGAATTAGAGGAAACTTTATCCTCATTTTACTTTATCTTTAACTTTCCATGGAAATTTTACTGGGATTAGATTTGATTTTAAATCATTTTAACATCTATATAAAGTAAGGCGAGTCAATGTCCAGTTCAATTGGCCAACTATTTGTTGATAGTCTGTCACAATACTTTATGCTGGGGTGATAGAACTTTTTGGGCATTTCTTTTGTGTCCTATAGTCACAAATAAAGTTTAACCCCTCATAGCAATGGCACATGTGTCATGGTTCTTTTGTTGTGTTTCTGTTTCGCTGGTTCACAAGTTTACAAACTTAAGAATGTATATATTAATCATTAGTCATGTTGCATACAGCACTTTGTTGCACAAGTTGCGAAGCCTGTTATTAAAAGGCAGAGTTTTGTACTTGTCTGTCTTTCTGTGCAATTTATTTAGCTAAACACAAGTTAAGATCAATGTTGGTCGTGGTTTTGAAACTTGGAGGGTATAGACGTAGAACGGAACTTTTTATAATAACTTGTTAAAGCCTTTTGTCATGACTTCTGGTTGTATAGCAAGTTCTTTATTATTGAAAGTTTCCAGTTGATTGATCTTGCTTTAACCATTAGGTTAACCTTTTATGAACAGGCTTGTGGACGGAGAGAGGAAGTGAGGTATCTATTGTGGATCAGATTATATAGGGCACAGAGAGTTGTGCAATTTTTCAGGAATTTGGAGAAAGACATACGTGTCAATTACATTATTGCTCGGATTGTGAAACTTTTAGTTGTTGAACTCTACTGCACCCACACAGCAGCCTGCATATTCTACTATTTGGCTACTACACTACCTGAATCCCAAGAGGGCTACACATGGATTGGAAGTTTGAAACTGGGTGACTATGCTTATTCAAAGTTCAGAGAAATTGATATTTGGAAGCGCTACACGACATCGTTGTATTTTGCTATTGTTACGATGGCTACTGTCGGTAGGTTTCTTACTTTTAAATATCTAATTCATAATCCAGAATGATTTTCATTTTGTCTGGCACTAGTTATCTTCGCCTAGCCTATGTAGTAGTTTGCTTCCAGTTTTTAAATAGCTGGTCGTAAGCCTAGATAAAAGAAGAGGGGTGTGCTGGTATATGGTAGCCAATTGTATAACTTAGAAATATCTTTAATGTGCTTGGTCAATGATTCTTCCTCTACTCTTTTTGATTGGAAAAAAGAGAAAAGAGGATTCCTAATATAGGATTAGAGGTAGTCCGAAGAAAATTTTAGGAGAAACCATTTGAAAAGATTTTACTCTAAATTAAATGTAAGTAATGAACGTTTGTACTGCTTTAGACTTGTATGATTTAATCCTTGTTAGTTGTTACCAACCCCACTTGGTAAGCATAACTCTTGATTGTTGTTGTTGGTCATTATTATTCACAAAATTCTACTGATAAGTATGTCGTAGTAACTCTAGTTTCAGTGCTTTGAAAAATAAAGCAGCAGAAAAATAAGTTTGAGTGCTTCGATAATAAATATTATAATTGGTTATACTATCTAGATTCATGTATTATTTGCATCGATTCTCAACAATTTAATTTTTTGTCCAAATTTATTATTATCCTGTCTCTCTTGGAAAGTTATTCTGAATGAATCATGTTTGCAACTTTCTTTTCTTCCACAGGCTATGGAGATATACATGCAGTAAATTTGAGGGAGATGATATTCATAATGATATATGTTTCATTTGACATGGTTCTCGGTGCTTACTTGATCGGTAACATGACAGCCTTGATAGTCAAGGGATCCAAGACTGAAAAGTTTAGGGATAGGATGACAGATCTGATGAAATATATGAATAGAAATAAACTTCATAGGGATATCCGTGAACAAATAAAGGGCCATGTGCGCTTGCAGTTTGAAAGCAGCTACACTGACGCTGCTGTCCTTCAGGATATTCCCATTTCTATTCGGTCTAAGGTAATAAGAGAAAGAAGAGGTCCTTAAACATCATTTATGGAAATCCTTGTTATTGTTCCTATTTGTTTCATTTTCTACAATATCTTGCTTTGCCACCTGCTTCCAATGCTTGTTGACATTTGTTTACTGGAATCATGTTTTGTTGGTTTTACTTGTAAAATTTCCCTACGTTTCATCTCTATAGGTTATATCTGTCAAATTTGTCTTATTTTTCAGAAAATTCATCTTTGTTCTTTGGCGAAAAATTTCTGCTGGAGTTTTAGGCCATCTTCTGTTCACATTTTCCATGAAAGCATTTGGTTTGTAGATTATTGTGTAACAGACTAATTAACTTTTGCAGATATCCGAATCATTGTATTCGCCATACATAAAAAATGTTTCTCTTTTTAGTGGATGCTCTTCAGAATTCATCAATCAGATTGTAAGTAATATTTTCCCCATTTCCTGCCATATATCAATATGAAATGACATTAGTATTATCTATAATTTTGGTGGCTAAAGCTGGAAGCTCTCTTTTGCTTTTTGGACTTGATCTAAAACCTTAAAACTAAGGGGATCAACACGTTCTAGCCGGTTTTTCTTTGACATGAAATATTTTGTTATTTAGACTTATGGAAACAAGTATATTTTGATGACATTGATCTTTTGGTAAACCGGAAATGGCTATCAACTTTTATGTGTCCTTGTCCATTGCATTTATTGTTTTCTACGAATTGAAATGTTCTACACTAATTTTATCCTTGAAAGAATTCAAGGGTCCGTTTGATTTGCAAAAAGTCAGGGTAATGGTTCAATGTTTGATTTAAATATGTTTGTTTGTAGGTCACAACAAATCAAAGGATGAGTAACATAACATGACAAAAATCCAAACACTTGTTACTCAACAAACTGTAGGAATAGGAGTATAGGACTGATTATTGTTCAAAGACAAACTATCTAAATAACAGTCTTTATTTCCTACATAACAATAACTGTGTTTTCACCCTCCTTTCACACCAATAAACTATGTTCTCACTTATCTTTATCCTCTACCCCCCCACCCACTCCTCAGTATATAATTATGTATGTGTGCATGCATATATATAACTTTTATTTATTTTACATTTTGATTGTATAATATATGTGTGTGTATATACATATGTAATATTTCATATATATGTAGAAACTTTGTTTTGATACTGCCACTTTTACTTTCAAGGTTGAACTTTGGATTGATAAAAAGGAACTTGGTAGTATGGGCCTCTTTTCTGCATACTGAATAAGATTAGTGATGCCTTTGTTTAATGAGAGTTTCTGGCTCGTCCGTTATCATTTCTTGCACGTGTAATGTCCGGTTTTAATAATTTATGTTCTTTCATCTTTCAGGTTACTAGGCTCCATGAGGAATTCTTTCTTCCTGGGGAAGTCATAATGCAACAAGGTTACGTTGTAGATCAACTATATTTTGTCTGTGATGGTGTGCTGGTAAGATTTATATTTCTACAGCCACTTCGCAATTTCTAAATTTCTATGTTTTCTCATATTCCAGGTTTCTGATATTAGTCATAGCTTCTGAGTAACTTGAATTAGACCTACATGCCGGATATGGCTGAATTTTCCTACTTTGCAATGTATTACCTTGTAAAAGTGTTTATGAGAATAGCATCTCTGAGAATCTTATGAATGTGCTTCATAATATCTTCAGTAGGTCAACAAAGAGGAAACTACTTTAGTATGAATTTTAGAACTACTTCATTGAAAGTTTTTTCACAGAAGACGAGTTTCATTTATGTTTATTGAATGCCCAAAACTGTTTCAATGCAGGAGGAAGTAGGCATAGCTGATGATGGGTCCGAGGAAACTGTTGCACTTCTAGAGCGCAACAGCTCATTTGGAGAAATATCTATTCTTTGCAACATTCCTCAGCCACATACTGTTCGTGTTCGTGAACTGTGTAGGGTCCTACGGATTGATAAACAATCATTTTCAAATATCCTAGATATATACTTTTATGATGGGAAGAAAGTATTAGACAACCTTCTAGAGGTAATCATTATGCTACTCTCTAGTTGAACATTTTCAAATCTACCATGAGTTAAAAATGCATTATGCTACTCTCTAGTTGAACTTGCCATGGATGTACCAAGTTACTCATTTTGGGATTATGCAGTTTTATTATTTCCTGATCATGAGACACCTAATATCTCATTTTACAGGGAAAAGAGTCTATTAGAGGTAAGCAATTGGAGTCAGACATCACATTTCATATTGGAAAGCTAGAATCTGAACTTGCTTTGAAGGTCAATAGAACAGCTTTTGATGGTGATATGTATCAGCTAAAAAGTTTGATTCGAGCTGGAGCTGATCCCAAAAAGACAGATTATGATGGAAGATCACCTTTGGTAAGGAGCTTGAAACGTATTACTATGATATCATGTTTATCAATAAATTCCATCCTCTTCATCTATGATGTGGTGATTAATTGATTATGCCACTAACAAATGCTGTTATAAAATGATTGCCTGATAAGAACCTTTGTTGTTTTTCGTATAGCATCTTGCTGCATGCAGAGGATATGAGGATATCATACTTCTTCTTATTCATGAAGGTGTAGACATCAACGTCAAAGGTAATTGTGTAACCTATAGATATTCCTCGAGGATCAAACTTAAATTTTAGGTAATGCAAACATCACTGATGTCGTAATTTCACAGATAACTTTGGGAACACACCGCTACTTGAAGCAGTTAAGAATGGACACGATCGGATTGCTTCTTTACTTGTTAGAGAAGGGGCCTCTTTTAAGATAGATGATGGTGGTAGTTTTTTATGCTCAGCGGTTGCAAGAGGAGATTCGGATTATCTTAAAAGGCTTTTATCTTATGGAATGGATGCTAACTTGAAAGATTATGACTATCGAACCCCCCTACATGTTGCTGCATCTGAAGGATTAATCTTCATGGCAAAGTTGTTATTAGAAGCCGGAGCCAGTGTTTTTACCAAAGACAGGTACTGAAATTGATTCTTATTTTACATGTTCAGACTAACATGACTAATGTTTCCAAGAAGGGGAACCTTTTCATACTTGTTTTCACTTGAAAAATTAAAATTGACCTAATTCTCTAGTGTCTAGGTTTGTGTATGTGCATGCTCACTTGTGTGTCTACTACAACTATAATCCTGACGCCCGATGCTGCTGTTTTCTAGAATTCGTGCCTATAAATCATACGACAACAACAACAACAACCAAGTCTTAACCCACTAAGTGGAGTTGGCTATATGCCCATAAATCATATAATTATAATTTCAAATCTTGATTTGCTATCATATACTGGACATTACAATTCCAAAACAGAACGTCAACATGGTATTAAAAGTATCGTGTTGTGAGTTCTTAATTGTGTTTTTATAGACATTACTAGTGCTTCGACCAAGATTGTCCGTTATAGGTGAAATATGAAATGGTTCTCTTTTTCCTTCTCCATTTTCCCCTGGTTACAAAACACTTAGCTGAACTATATATGTAGGATATGCTATAGGTTTATTGTTTCTTTCCTTTTCATTCCAAAACTTATCGTTCTTTTTGATATCACACAAAACAGATGGGGAAATACCCCGCTTGATGAAGCTCGGATGAGTGGAAATAAAAATCTGATAAAGCTACTGGAAGATGCAAAATCAGCTCAACTGACAGAATTCCCCTTTCCCCAAGAAATTACAGGTACTGATATGTTGCAATAGCCTTCTTTTTATCTTTTCATTTTTCTCTACTTTTCTTGATATACATGTTCTCTACTTTTATCTAGATCATATATTGCTGTAAACTCAAATATAAATCCATCTACCATTTTTTTCAGATAAAGTACATCCAAAGAAGTGCACTGTGTTCCCTTTCCATCCGTGGGATCCAAAAGAACAAAGAAGAAATGGAGTAGTATTATGGATTCCACACACCATTCAAGAGCTAATCAAAACAGCAGCAGAACAGATAGGATTTTCCAGCGACTCTTGTATTTTATCAGAAGATGCTGGTAAAATTATCGACGTTAGCATGATTAAGGATGATCAGAAGCTGTATTTAGTCAATGAAACGCATTAGGCAATCATATTATGGCTCTTTTATAGCCATATAATAATTTGCCTCCTTGTAATGTGCTGTAATCTAGAAATAAGCACATTATTTGATCTTGTTAATGTTATGGTAAATGTCCCACGTAGTTAAAAATCCATCCTAGTATTTAAGATCAAATAATTCCTATGATGAGCTTGTGATTTTTCACGGTAACAATAAAATTTTCGATGCTAATAGAGCTCTCTCACTAAAAGTATAAAATCCCATTAGAAAACATTCTTAAAACAGCTCATTCAGAAACTTTTACAAAAGCAAAATCCTATTCTTAAAACATTCTGAAGTGAAAGTGATAATATAAACTGCATAGTCAATTGTTTTTAATGACATATGTTATATTAACATTTACTTCTTTGTCAGGATTTAAACACAGAACCCCCAACTTCTTAACCCTAACTCAAATCAGTGAGCTATCCAACACCTGCCAGCTTACCTAACATTGGCTATTAGAATTTAACAATGATTGGTTTAATTTACATTAATTTATGAATGTTTAGAGTGCTAAGATTGCAACTAAAAACAACAAATTGTGTTTGCATTCCATTACTTCCATTCTTACTTGATTCTGAACTTTAGTACTGAATTTTCTTATATAAACACCAATAGTCAACATACTTGATATGTCGCTAGGACCACAAACCAATACCAATCAATTGATGTTGAAATTCAGTGGCCAAACTTAAGAGAAACTCATACCAGAGAACATTCCTTCAAAATTTTCATAAATACAACAAGATCATTTAGCAAAATTAGATATGATTCCTAAATATTACATATTACACCAAAAAGGTTAATCAAATAAGACACTCTTAGCATATGTGTTGAATTTGTCAAAAGTGCTTTTGGGCTGCAACATTAGCAATGGTTGATGCATCTTCTTTCTTCATATGCAACATATTTTCCTTGGTTGCTGAAGTGAAGTGTGATTCAGAAGTATCAAAAAATTGAGCTATGGACTCCACAAAGCAACTCAACAAAGGCAAGCTTGAGGAAACAAGTACTCCTAGTTTGAACATATTCAAGGATAAAACTAATCTCAGTAATCAAAGTGTATATAGCTTAAGATTTTATGTGATATGATTAACCATGACAGAGTACTAAATTTATAGTGGAGCTGGCCAGGTGGTAGTTTGTAATTTGGACATTTGTTTATATGAAAAAGTCTCTAACGTGCTAAGCAAGGAAGCAAAATGGAAGAATACCCGTGCTTGCATATATCATGTCAAGCAATTGACCATTGTGGTTGGGTGATGTCAACATTAAATAATTAAGCCAATATTAAGACATTCTGTTTTCACAAAGATGCACTCAATTTTGAATTTTAATCATTGTGTTAAAAATATGATACACAAAAGTCTAAAAGGAATGATATTTTTACATCTATTTTTCGGACAATTTTTGTAACAACCATTTCTTCTGTCTTTTTTGAGATCAAAAGCAATAGAGAAAAAAGGAAGAAAGAGAGAGTATAAACAATGATAAAGTTGTTTTAAAAGTTGTTAGAAAATAGTTGTACATATGTCATTTCTCTATTTATATATAAGGATTATATTTTAAGAAACAATGCCCTAATTCTGTCAAAAAAAAAAATAAAAATGCCCTAATTAGATATGTGTATAATTTTATGACATGATACATTAGTGAGTGAAATCTAATTAGATGTCTGATTTAAAATTATATATTATCAATGTATACTTATTTCGATTCAAGTCCTCCTAGTGTCTTGGTGAGAAGTAAATGTAATTTTTTTTGTAAGTATTATTTGAGCTCTAACGTCTTTTCTATATGAGACTCGCCCTAAATTTCTTCTATAAATTTTTTATTGAACTTCTCAATTTTATATTTCTATAATTATTATATTCCCTTTTCTACAATTTTGATTTCTCTACTTTAGTAATTCTATTTAGCTTTAATCCCAGTTTTGGTCTCTCATTTTTAGAACCATAATTTTTTATCCATGTAGGGTAAATCCATAACGTTTGAGGTGTTAACTTATTCGATAAATTAAAGCTTAGCCTTGTATTCTCAAGACATATAGTTCAAATTTTCTTGAATCAAATTTTCTTGAATAAGTTGTAAAATGAGCACTAACGTGACTTTAATTAATAAATTTTTCCCCTAATATCAAACTCAATTTTTTTGCACGAGAAAATTTGATTAACTGAATTAATATACTTAGACTATCTACAATGGAGGGTCCTTCTCCACTATTTTAAATAAGCACCTCCATTGTGACATCAATGAATATGGTGCTTATAAGGATGAGTATTTTTATAGGCACTCTCTCTTACCTATTACTCTTGGGTCCCACATGTTTAATTAATTATATTTTTTTCTCTATATTCAATTATTGTATTATTTTGATATTAAAAAAATAAATTATATAATAGTTGTAAATAATAGTTGAATTTGAATTTGCTTGTAGCATGTAGCCTTTGGAAATTTTACACAATTAGCAGTTGACAATTCTTGTATTTAATTACTCCTTAAAAAAATCGTGTATTTAATTACTTTATTTTTTCCTTTTTTATAATTAAATTACTTCAATATTTTAAAATTATATAATTATGAATTAGTATATAAATTATTATTAAAATTTAATGATATAGAGTTATTATTATGGCCCAATTAATAATTATTTTGAGGTGTTGGGTTGAAGAGATTAAACGCTTATTAGATATTAATTATAAAACGCATGACGTGTACCGTCGAGACCCATTTAAGTACCCAAAAAAGATGTTGCATTGTGGATGGTCTTAGGATATGCTATCTAAACATTCAAAGACAAATAAATATATAAGATCACGTCCAATTGAGTCCACCATGAGTATTTAATATCAAATAATTCCTTATTATGAGCTTGTGATTTTTCATGGCAACGATAAAATTTTCGATGCTAATAGGGAGCGCTCTCTCTCTCTCTCCCCCTAATAGTATAAAATTCATTAGAAAACATTCTTTCTTTTTTTTTGACATGTTAGAAAACATTCTTAAAACAGCTCATTCAGAAACTTTAACGAAAGCAAAATCCTTTTTTTTTTCTCTCAGATTTAGACAATGTCTCATTCAAAAACTTACGATAAGTGGGATGCTAGCAAAGCCAGGACCCTAGGTCAGGGGTTCAAACTTTTGAGTTTTAATTAATTATTATAATATATATAGGGTTAAATAAGTTTTTCGTCCCTATAAATATAGTGAATTTTGATTTTAGTCCCTAAAAAATTAAACCGAATGTTTTCATCCTCAAAAAAATTTATTTTGTTTTTGGTCCTTAATGACCATTTTATGTTCATTTGAATGTCAAGATTATAACTCTTTTATGTTCAAATTGTATCAATTTTATGTTTGTTCATTATGTTCAACCTTCATATATTCATATTATATTAAAAAAAATGTCAAAAACATGTTAAAATTATATCCATTAGGGACCAAAAACAAAATAATTTTTTTTGTGAGGATAAAAACATTAAGTTTAATTTTTTAGGGACTAAAATCAAAATTCGCAATATTTATAGGATGAAAAAACTTATTTAACCCTAATATATATTAAAAAATTACATTGTATTATACTAAATTTACATTGTACTCAAAAAATTACATACATGCTATGTAATTGTCCTCTATACGGTTTTATGTTATGATGTCGTTTTTTTAGAAAGAATGTTATGATATCGTTGAATAGTCAACTAATCACAACTCTCTTAATATAAATCATTGCTATAGCATCATTCATCCATTCATCTTTATTTGATTACGCAATTTAAGTCTTCACAATCTTCGATCGTTAGCGAGAGTTGTAAGATTGAAAATCTCATACAATTTGTTGCGCTTCATAACAGAAAATCAATTTACTTTTTATTATAATATTCAGTACTTGTTAGAGAAAATTATGTAAAATGATCTAGGGTATGTTAGCAGAAGATTACTAACAAAGATATGAATTTGAAGGAAGATATATAAAAAGAGACAAATAAAATTCTTAAAAGGGGGTCCTATATTTAAGAAAAGATTGTAACATAATGAATTTTAATATTTCTTTCGATTTTAAGTATACATAATTTTGTTCAAGTTTGTTGAATATTTGATGTATCTAGTTTATAATATAGACCAGATAGATCAATTATTCAAATAAAGCTTCTATTGTAGACACTTTAAATATGCCACAAAACCAATTAAATCACATGAATCACTTGTGTTCAATGGAAAAGCTTTTCTTTTATTCCACAACAAAACCTGGTTTGACTCCCACCAAAATAAATTTATGTGGAATATTTGAATTTGAATTATAATCTATGAAATAATTTATGAAATAAGGAATAGTATCCTAATATAAAGGGAGGATAAAAGTGAGAGCTCCTAATATAAAGGGAGGATAAAAGTGAGAGCTGGTGCAACTGTGGTGCAATGTTTAAATTTGAGGGGATTCAACATGCAAAAAAACATAACAATTTGAATGTAAATATAGGAATTGAGGGGGTTCAATTGAACACCCTGAGCTTCATGTAGCTCCGCCAATTGCTAAGTGAAAGTGATAATATAAATATAAACTGCATAGCCAACTTTTATCTTTTTCTTTTCAATGACACTTGTTAGGTTAATATTTACACTTTTGTCCATGTTTGAACTTAAGACTTCAAACATTTTAACCCTTATCTCAAGTTAGTTGAATTACCCACCACCCGAACCTAACATTGGCTATTATTAAAAGTTTAGAATGATTGGTTTAATTTAAATTAGGGAATTGCTTGATCTCGCGAGAGATTATCACGTGAAAATTTCACGACCATGTATATGCCAAATATAATTCTTAAATGATACCCGTGACTTTCCTTATTTTCCAGCTTGAATGAAATTTAATTGGTAAGAAAACTTTTCGGGAGCAACCCAGGATAAAATCTTTCTAGAAAAATAACAATGCTCTCTAAATTATGAGTGGTTAGAGTGCTAAGATTGCAATTAAAAACAACAATGTTTGTTTGCATTCCATTACTTCCATAATTCCATTTTCACTTGATTCTGAACTTCAGCATCACTTTTAGTACTGATTTTTCTTATATAAACACCAATAGTCAACATACTTGATATATTGCAAGATCCACAAACCAACACCAATCAGTTGATACTGAAATTCAGTGGTCAAACTTAAGAGTTTTAGCTCATACCGGAGAACATTTCCCACAAAACTTTCATAAATACAACAAGATCAGTTAGCAAAATTAGATATGATTCCTAAATGTTACATATTACCCCAAAAGTGTTAGTCAAATAAGACCCTCTTAGCATACGTGTTGAACTTGTCGAAAGTGCATGTTAGTTAAATTAGTTATGAGTTAGTTGGTCTAATTGACTATATTAACCATAATGTACTACTTGATGTGACATAATTAGCAAGATATCTCACCACTTTCTTGATCATTTGCTTGCTTGTTAGATTGGTAACGTTTTTAGAACTTATGACCACAAATTTGAAGTTTTGAGACTTGATTTACAACTAAAATGTTATGGAAAAAGGTCTTTATGGGAAAATATAATTTTCAATGTAAATAAATAAACGGGTGATCCTTAGAACGATACAAAAGCTCATACAATGTGGTCCTTCTTGGACTCTTCTCATTCGTGGGTCACAAGAGTTATAAAAGAAGATCAAGGAAATGATAAGTTGATGTTAAGAAAATATATAAAGCGAGAGGTTTACCTTTTGAAGACAAGGATGCTAAAGTTTTTTTTTTTTTTTTTGAAGAATCAAGGATGCTAGAGTATTGTTTTCAACACTTTTTCTTCTATTTAGTGTTTTATTTTATTTTTTTCACAGTATCAACGAACTGGAATGGTGTTCACCAATGTTTTTTTAAAATATATTTTCATTAAAAACTCTCCCTCTGCAAAATTATGATAAGATGGGGGTATATATAGAGTATGAGAAGGCAAAGGAAGTAGAGTTGTGCCAAGATTGTACTGAGGAAATTGCAGAAAGCACATATGGTTGGTTACAACAAATAAATATAAAAAAAGAAAAGAAAATTAGGATAGTTATACATTTCCATTTTGTGTGTTCCAACAAAACAACTTTCCATGGGCTATAGTACAAATTAGGATATGATTCCTAAATATTACATATTACCCCAAAAAGGTTAATCAAATAAGACTCTCTTAGCAAAAGTGTTGAATTTGTCGAAAGTGCTTTTGGGCTGCAACATTAGCAATGGTTGATGCATCTTCTTTCTTCATGTTCAACATATTTACCTTGGTTGCTGAAGTGAAGTGTGATTGAGAAGTATCAAAAAGTTGAGCTATGGACTCCACAAAGCAACTCAAGTACAAGGGAAAACTTGAGCAAACAAGTACTCCTAGTTTGATGATATTCATGGAAAAATTAATTTCAATTATCAAAGTGGATAAGAATTTAAGTTTTTTGGTCATTTGATTAACCATGGTCGTAGAGTACTAAATTTATAGTGGGAATTTATATCTTGGACAATTATTTTCATGAAAAGTCTCTAACGTGCTAAGCAAGGTAGCCAAATGGAAGATTCCTCGTGCTTGCATTGTTAAGAAATTGACCATTGCCTGTTGTTGTCAAACAGAAATAATTGAAGCAATAAAAGGAGACAACTTTCTATATATTTCCACATTCATGCACTCAATTATTTTTTGAGTCATACACAATTTGAATTTAATCACTATACATCAACATAAAATGGTTAAAAATATTAATTTTATACAGACATTCAGTTATATATATTTATTTTAAGATATCTATGTACATATATTATAAGAAATCTGGATATATAATAATGGTAGTGCATAATTATTAAACCTCTCAATTTTATACTTCTATAATTGCAGTTCATTTTTCTACATCTTAAGTAAAAGCTTTTCTAATTTCTAATAAAAAAAAAAGTGTAAGGAAAAAGAATATTCTAGATTTATCATCAAAATGTAGGTTAAAGATATAAAATGGTTATGTTGAATTGAAATTTCTTCTTAATTAAAGAGATCCTAGGTAGCAACTTGCATGAAATTTCTTCTGTGATGACTATAAGTTGTTGAAAACTCCTCACACTCTTCCGTCAAACTCGTGTGTCAAAATAATTGTTTTTAGAATTTCAATGATATGAGTCATATGGACTGAATATGTTTTAAAGTTGTTGGAACACACTATATATGAGTTGAAAATTCAACAAAGCCAGCAAAATATTAAGAATATCATATATATGACAAAATTGAATATTTCTTTTTTGGCTTTAACACTACGATTTTCAGAGGAAAAGAACCATGATAATCTAAAGTTTGTAAAAAGGTAAATAAAGTCTGGTAATTAAATATTCCACTTAGGAATCGAATTTCGATTCAAGTTAAACCAACAATTTATAATGCCTTATCTTGAATCAAATTGTCTGGTTTAATACTATTGTTCCAACACTATGTATGAGTATGTTTGATTTTATTTTTTGGATACAAGAGTATGTCTGATTTTATTTTGAGGCACATTACTTAGGCACAAACCCAAATAAAAATATTTGAGCACACATACAAAACCAAAAAAAAGTTAAAGTAAAATAAAATTATAATATATCAATTGATGTGATTAAATACTTTTTATTTAATTTTATTAGTTTTATGTGAGTGTGCCCAAATAATATTTATTTGGGGTTGTGTCCATGAAAGCCTTTCTCTTTTATTTTTAGGGGTAAACTCACTTGTAACTAAGGGTGTGTTCAAACACACTCTCAAATTTTCAAAAATTTCACTTACCCACTTTTAAATAAATTTTTGTTTTGATCCCTTGACAAATCAATTTTGCACCTACTCTCCAAAGTTGTACAATCTCTAACATCCCTCTCTTAGTGGCTGATAATACACACATTTGAATTCTCTTCTCGTGTACTCTATACTTT
>Ga0315913_1002096_pt1 | contig 23006 bp, 14 predicted proteins | sample MpolsnodulesMG_FD_207736 | JGI IMG/M metagenome (GOLD analysis project Ga0315913, IMG submission 207736) | Medicago polymorpha root nodule microbial communities from Los Angeles, California, United States - small nodules | ecosystem: Host-associated > Plants > Roots > Nodule | place: USA...
ACAACGGTTTGGAAAATATTATTTTGTATGGTAGTGTACATTACTATATATGACAGTTTACATTAATAGAAAATATTGAAGTCCCAGACCATGATTTGGACAATGGTAAGTTGTTTTTCTTGAACTCATTCATTAAGAATTTTTTTCTTAATATTATGTGTTGCATTAATTTATATTTTAGCATCTCATCATTTTATTTTTAATTCAAGGATCAATTCAAGAAAATATTCACCATTTTGTTTTTTCTCCATTGTTGTTCAATAATCCTTCCACTGTTTTTTCTTCATTGTTGTACAATGAACCTTCCACTTTTTTTCTCCATTGTTGTTTGAAATCATTTCTTGTTTCATTGATTCTTTGGTTTTTTCCATTACATATATAGGTATTTCCTTTTTCATGGAATAACGTTGGGTGTTTTTTTCATGGAATAACATCAAGCATGGTTAATGTACATATTTAAAGAGCCAAAATTGTGGAACTCTATGAATTGGAACAAGCCGAGTAGTTTTTTGCGTTTATTAGTAGAAAACATTTTGTGGCCTAGGTAAAATGCATCTAATGGAGTAAGAATTGGATTAGGCTATAATAATGGACTATGCAATTAATGTATAAGTTGTGGTTATTGAGAGGTTGAGGGTATAATTGATATATTACAACCTTAAACTCTAAAAGTGACACTTAAATATGAACAATTTTTGTTGTTGTAAATGTGACAGTTAAAAAGGAATGGAGGGAGTAGTGTTTATGGTTGTTATGTTTTGATCATATGGAACCAAAGACAACATTGGTTTTTGTATCATGGTAGACATTTCATTGGTTCTGATGAAGAATTGGACTATGTAAGAGGAGAATTTTGTGTGGGAAGACATATGAACTGATTACATCATTCATTTTATGTTCGATGATCTTGTTAAAAGTTGTGCTCGCTATTTCAAGATTTCACACTTTAGGAGTTTCGATTATGAGTTAGGTTTCAGAACTAGCTTGTTTGAAGTGGTGAATGGCAATGATATAATTGGGATGGTGAACATTGCTACCAAATCCAACAATGAAGTTCACTTGTATTATGAGCACGATATGGATGATCCTATCATTGATGATTCAGTTCCAACAACACTACTCATTCAAGATGACAATATGTTTATTTTTTATTATTGATCTTATAAGTTCGAGATAAAGTCTTATATTGAATAAAAGACTAATGTTAAACAACACATATAAACGAGAAGACTTATGTACCTAGTGTAATGTGAGAAGACTCAATATCCAATCTAAAAACCGATTAATTTGTGACATCAATTTTACTGTCCACTAGCAATGAGTAAATTAAAGTTAGAGTAAATTCTTATATATTTTTATCTTGTATAAAAATAGTTCAAACATGAGATCTAAAGATAAATATGTGGCACACACTTATTTTATGGTTAAAATTTAAAACATGAAATCTAAAGATAAATATGTTAGCAAACAATTGAATTCAAAACCTTTCAAACTAATGATGAATTGATGTGAAGAACCTAGTTTAATTACTAGATAAAAATTCTTGGTCAACCTAACTTAATTTTCAACCAAAATTCAAAATTAAAAACACTTTTTTCCATAAGAACCGAAGGGTTAACCAAAAATAATCAAATACTCCCTTCATTCTAAATTGTATGACGTTTTGGGCATTTCACACATATTAAGAAATGTAATTAATATTGTGTGAGAAAAAGATATTATGAGTTATTTTACAAAATTGTCGTTAATAAATGATATGAGAAAGATAAATGAAAGAATTGAAAAAAGAGTATTAAATAGTTAATGATATACTCCCTCCGTCCCAAATTATAAGAAAAAAAAGTCATTTTCTTTGTCCCAAATTATAAACAAAAAAGACTAACTTTTATCATATTTAATTATGTTTTTTCAAAAAATCATTTTTTTCAAGGAGAAATTAAATGCAATTTGCATTCATTATGCTCTCTCTTTCATTTTCTCTATAACTAATACTACCTTCGTCCCTAAAGATAGGAGTCTTTTGCCAAAATTACGGAGATTAAGAAAGTTGGTTGTAGTATTAAATTTGTATATAATTTCTATTGTTTTTACAATTTTATCCTTAAGAGAGAGATGATTTATGTTTTCAACATAATATTTATTATTGATTGAAGCAAAAGATCCAAAATAAATAAGGGTATGTTGGTAAAGGAAAAATTAATGTACTTGTAAATACCAAAGAGGTCTTATAAAAAGGGACAATTTTTTTCTTCCAAAAGAGTCTTATAATTAAGGACGGAGGTAGTAATCAATAAAAATTATTTTTACATCTTTCTATGAAACTTATTCTAAGGATAACACAAAAAACTATACTAAAAACTACTCCCTCCGTCCCATATTATAAGCAAAAAAAATAAAAATTACACTTATTAAGAAAACTAAAACATACTCCCTCCGGTCTCAAATATAAGAAAATATTCCTTTTTAGGTTCATTGAATAATTAATGTATCTGCTTTACAATGGAGACCAAATACATTAACTACTCAATGAACCTAAAAAATGAATCTTTTCTTATATTTGAGACCGGAGGAAGTAATAGTTTGTAACATAATTTTTTGTCTTATCTTTGAAATAAGTTTTATAGGAAGATGTAAAAATAATTTTCATTGGTCTTTTTTGCTTATAATTTGGGACAAAGAAAATGAGTTTTTTTTTATAATTTGGACTTGGGAGAAAAATAAATTTCTTCTTGTTTACATAATTACAATCATTATTTCTGTCGTTTATCCCTCAAGTCCTCTTTTGTACATTAGAGGAACGGGATAGTTATTGGAAAATGATGCAAAAGTATGTTGGCTCTGATATCACATCAATGGTGACACTTCCAGTTATCGTTTTTAGTTTTCTTAATATGTGTGAAAATACTTTTTTGCTTATAATTTGAGAGAGAAATGAGTAATAGAAAAAGTAATATAAATATTTCATTGATATTGCAAAGTATATTTTGGGGAAATAAATTTCTTTATCTAAAATGATACAATTTGGGACGGTGGAAGTAAATGTGACGCAATTATAAATTTATAAGCAACCGGATCCAAGGAAGTGATATCCTCGTCATTCCAACGCCATAACAGCAATACTTGTTCCTCCCAAAAGCCGCCAATTTGGATTCTCACCGTTCACACGCTCTCCACTAAGCGCGTGTTACACAAACCCCACCCCTCTTTGATTTTTCTAACGTCTTTTGTTTCGTCATAAATCAAAGACTTTTCAAACTCTAAAACCGCCAACGAAAAATCCCAACTTTTCTTCGCTGTTCTCTCTATAAATTATTAATTCCATTATTCTATTATTCTTATTCCTAAAGTTATTGTTATTATTATTGTTCATTCATTATTTTATTTGATATTATTCCCATATTTTAATACCCATTTGGATCGTTAACTTTAGATCCAAATTCATCAAAAAAATTCACTTTTTTCAATTGGGTTTCTATTTTCATAAGGTTTTTCACCGATTTCCATGGCACCAATGGATCCTAAACAAACTACTGCTTCTAGTAGTAGTGGTGGTGGTTTCTTTGCTTCTATTGCTTCTACTTTCTCCAATTTTGGCACTTCTGTTTCTAAATCCGTTACTGGGTATTTTTCTTATCACTCCATAATTTCAAACTTGTTCAATTCATCTTTTTTTGATTTTTTGCAATTTTTATTTATGTGGGTTGCCTTGAAATCATCAATTTCCCCTTTTGCTGGATCATGGAAGTGATTATTGTTTTGGATGATCATCTTTCAAAATTGGGTTTTTTTTATATGTATTATGATGTATAATTTTTTATTGGTGTTATTAATACTCCAGCTGCTGGGGAACGGACCTGGTAATTCAGAGTTCGGGCCCAGCAGTAAGTAAAGTCTGATCAAGAATTGTTTCACCTAGAAATCAAGTTTGGATTCTCCCGAACGACTCGTCTTCGGGGGAGCTAATTAATCACTTAAATCCAACTTCTTAGTTTTTGATGTATAGTTTTTACATGTGTTAGCTGTTTTAACACTTGATAGATGTGTGATAAGCTATTGTGTTTTGAAGTTTGTTTTGATGTTTAAGTATTAGTGGATTTGTAGTTTGGAATTATTTGAGTTATTTCTCCTGGTTTTTGTTGGTTTGGTTTAGTTTAATGAGCTGATTAGATTTATGTTTTTGATTATTTTGTGATGTTGATTTTTAGTACTCCTGAGGGATTGGAAGTTGTTAATCCAGAAGGAGGAACTGAAGATGCTGAAGAGGAAGCTAAGAAGGGACGATGGAAAGATGAGGTATAGCATTACTTGTCACCTATGAAGCACTGACACTAACACAGACGCGTTGACATTGGTATTAATATGAGCAAATTAAATAATTGAATGTAACTACATGTGTGTGTAGAACGCGAACGCCTGACACACCTTCAATTTGAAATGTCGGTGCGACATAGCTTATCATAATCTTTGTGTTGTATTTATGGTACAGTCAAAAAAATATAAAGTCACCAATCACAAGGCTTGCATTCATGAGTGTATGAGTAAATTATGTTGACCAATAAGGAATGAAAGAATGAATCTGTCAAATTACCCTGTGGTGATGAAAGCAATCTAGATTATATGATAAAGACAAAAAATTTGGTTTCTATTTTTGTTGTTAGAGATGGGAATGTGCATATTGAAACATGGTGTTGTCTACTTTGTACTTCAATCAACCTATGAGCTCTTCTCTGCATGTTAAAACAGTGTTCTCAATTGCGGATCGTAGAAAATATTAGTTTGTTCAAATTCAGCTACAATACAGTGCTATAGGGCCACTGCACCCGCTATTTGAAAAAACTTTGTACGAAACAGCGTATCACGGAACACTAGTGGATTGTTCAAATTCCGCTACGCAATGACCGCAAACAATGGCAAGCGGATAATATGTCATGCAAACCGACGGCGACATTGATTATCTGAACATATTTATTTATCTCATGGTGGACTTGGGAGAAAAATAAATTTCTTCTTGTTTACATAATTACAATCATTATTTCTGTAGTTTATCCCTCAAGTCCTCTTTTGTACATTACAGGAACGGGATAGTTATTGGAAAATGATGCAAAAGTATGTTGGCTCTGATATCACATCAATGGTGACACTTCCAGTTATCGTTTTTGAGCCAATGACGATGCTACAAAGAATGGCTGAGGTTTGTGTTATATCACATATGTACTTTGTTGCATTTGTTTCGTGCTATTATTACATCTGAACGAGTTATTTTAGCAAATGTTCTATATGTTAGAAACTCATTGGGTGTTATCTAATTTCACAGCTCATGGAGTACTCTTACCTATTAGATATGGCGGATGAGACTGATGATCCATACATGAGGCTTGTTTATGCCTGTAAGCATCATTTCACAGTCACTCTCTCCCCCCCCCCTCTCTCTCTATATATATATCACTTGGAAAATAGCAGTTTGTTCAAGTTCCGCTACACTACAGTATTAACCTGAATTTGATAATACTTTGCACTAAATCATGTATCGCGGAAAATAGCTGTTCACCTAAGTTCCGCTATACTGTATCACACATACACATACATTTGGGCATACATTGCCTGCAATATGACCTTGTAGATGATTTTTGCAGCATCATTCTTTATATCTGTATACTATGCCTATCAACGAACATGGAAACCATTCAATCCAATTCTTGGCGAGACTTATGAAATGGCTAACCATGGTGGCATGTCATTTATAGCAGAGCAGGTGTGTTTAATGTCCTGTTTATTTTCTTTCTTCAGTTATTTTAAAGAAAATGCCGATTTCACCAAGTTTACATGCCTCTCTTTGTCATCTATTTTTTTACAATGCCTCTGGAATATGCATAGTTTTCACAGTTATTTTGTAATTCTCTTATATTAAGTATGATTTTTACTCTTGTTCACTTATAAAAACAAATTGCTACAGGTCTGTCATCACCCTCCAATGAGTGCCGGGCATGCTGAAAATGAACATTTCACTTATGATATAACATCAAAACTGAAAACCAAATTTCTTGGCAACTCGGCTGATGTATATCCTGTTGGAAGGTACTCTCGTTGTTCCTTTTTAGTTGTCGTTTTAAGGCTATTTATACATATCAAGAAAACCAATAGATTTTGTTACTTTTGATTGAGTTATTGTTTTTTTCCTTTTGTATAATAATCTTAACTGTTTATCACTCCACATATTCCTCTCTCTGCAATAAGTTGTTCAAGGTATTATTGACAAAACAACAGATAAAAGAGGAACTAAGGGTGTAATACTTATTCTGTCTTTCATCTGTTATTTAAGTTTGGGGATTGTTAGTGGCTTCATATGTTCACTCAAAAAAGGATTAATTGCCAATAGATCACCGTCACACATTTATTATCTTTACTCCCTCTGCAACATGGGTTTTAAACTGTGTATTATATGGATAAGGAGGTTTGGTATGTTTTACTTCAATTTAATCAGTATTTTTTTTATTTTTTTTGTAATGTTGGATATCTATGTAAATTCATTTCTTTAGTAATCATTTTTGTAGTTGTTGAATGCATATATAAACGTGCTACTGCTTATCTGGATGCAGGACACGTGTTACACTCAAAAGAGATGGCGTGACGCTTGATTTGGTGCCTCCACCTACAAAAATTAGCAACTTGATTTTTGGACGAACTTGGATTGATTCACCGGGGGATATGGTCCTGACAAATTTGACTACAGGGGACAAAGTTGTGCTTTATTTTCAACCGTGTGGCTGGTTTGGGTATGACTACTTTCTCCCAAATTATCGCTTATTTCTACAGCATACATTCACTTCACCTGTAACCTACAGTATATGAACTGGATGGATTCCATAGTCCATACTGTAGCAGCCAGTAACTTCTTATTTATGCATTGCATTTGTTTTAGTTTACTTGTGGCTACGCAATTCAGTGTGCATATGTAAGTTTTTTTTTGCTATAAATGATGTTATTTTTATATCCCTAATCTAATGTAATCACTTTGCATATTTGTTTGCCAATTTCAGCTACTTGCTCCATATGTGAACTATTAGTTTCATACTTCTTTAGTAACTTAAATTTAAAAGGCATTTACATTTTGCAGAGCTGGCCGATATGAAGTGGATGGATATGTTTATAATTCCTCTGAAGAACCGAAGATTCTAATAACTGGAAAATGGAATGAAGCTTTGAGTTATCAAGTTTGTGACCCAGAAGGAGAACCACTTCCAGGCACTGAGCTCAAAGAGGTTAGTAGTTCAACTCTTTCGTCAATGTTATGGTCATATAGGTGATATGCTATCGCCTAATAGCACACTCTTTTAGATTACATTTTTACGATTCTTCATGAAATTGTAGTAAAAATTTGTGACTTCTCATTAAGCCTGATATGCTTTGGAAACAAATTTTAGTTAAGTGACAAATTTTCGAAGTTTGTTTGCAAACCATATGATGCTTTGGAGTTAATTAGATTGGGATATATGACTGGTTTAGTTCCCGTAGACAAATTGAATCCACTAATTCTTACTGAAGTCAACTATAACTTGATACATTTGTTTGAATTCTTAGTTATGGAAATCAGAAAATATACTATACAAAAGGCCTGTTTGGATTAACATCCTAATTAAGAGCTTATAGGATACACGCTTATTATATAAGCATTCAAGTGTAAGCTGTTTCTGTAACTGTTTTTATCATAAAAAAAATGTAAGCTATTTCTGTCACTGTTTTTATCATAAAAAAAATGTAAGCTAGTTCTATAGTCGAAGAGAAAATATGGTCAAGCCGTTCCATATAAACAATAGGCTGTTTTCATAAGTTAACTTAGAAAGCATAACGGCATTAGCTGAATACTAATTGTATTTTATATGTCATAAATTATTTCCATAAGCTCTCCCAAACTCTGTCAAGTGTTAGTAGATAAGCCCAAATAATTTGTTCATAAGTTAATCCAACACTAACAGAGTGTCTTCAGGAAGTTTTTAAACTAGTATATTTTGATAAATTTCTTCACTCAAGTCTTGACTCCTCATTCTTCATTGCATGTACAATTGTATGATTTTAAGGATATGATGTATCGTGTCCCTGTTTTGTGTGATTTACTATTTCCTCTGCAAACTCGTAAGTATTTTTAATCAAGTTGTTCCATTCTGCAGGTTTGGAGAGTTGCTGAAACTCCTAAAAAAGACAAATTCCAATACACCTATTTTGCGCACAAGCTTAACAGCTTTGATACTGCTCCCAAGAAGTTGTTGCCATCAGACTCTCGTCTTCGTCCTGATAGAATGGCCCTTGAGAAGGGCGACCTATCCGTGTCCGGCAACGAGAAGAGCAGGTAACTAGCTAACTAACCAACTACAATTCACCCTCTCTACAAACCAAAGATGACAAAAGGGGTTCAAAGTGTTGATTGTTCTCTTACATTATGTGCACTTAAACTTATTTTTCAGTTTGGAGGAGAGGCAAAGAGCTGAGAAGAGAAACCGAGAGGCCAAGAACCAGAAGTTCACTCCTAGATGGTTTGATTTGACAGAGGAAGTAACTCCAACACCTTGGGGTGAATTGGAAGTTTACCAATACAATGGTAAATATACAGAACACCGCGCTGCTGTAGATAGTTCTGATTGTATTGAAGAGCCTGAAAGTAGACCAGAATTCAATCCTTGGCAATTTGATAATTTGGAGGCTGAATAGGCATTATTGTGGAATTCTTCCTATTTTTTTAACTGTCATTTTGTTATTATAAGTTTGTAATGTATCTCTTATTCGAATGCTTGATATTTGATCTGTTTTATTGGGGCTGTGTTATGTTGTTGTAGCATTTGATCAATTAATATTAGCTTTGTTAGTTCAATCCATTTTGTATGGATAAATGGTACTCCCTCCGTTCCTTTTTAAGTGTTTTTTTAGGGTGAATTTTTCGTTCCTATTTAACTGTCTTTTTGGTATTTTAAGGGTATGATTTGTCAATTATACCCTTTGACAATTACTTTTATCTTTTTCAATAAAACTAATTAATGCTATCTATTAGAAAAACTAAAGTTCGTTTTTTAAACAAAGTTTTTTTTTATTTTTTAAACAAAGTTTGTTTTTTCTACACAAAGTTTATTTCTTGTTTCTGTCAAAAGAAAAAGTTTATTTCTTGTTATCTTCAAATTTAAACAAAATTTTGTTCCAAACAATGGTTTCAAAAAGAGTCATAATTCTATAAATAAGATGAGTAGCGATTGTTAACAATTTCGAGTGTGACTCTAGCATTGGTTGAAGCCATAGTTGAAGTCTCAACTTTGATTAAAGGAGGTGGAAGAAAGTTAATTTTTTCTTAACTTTTGATTAATGTGAAGTTGGAATAATTTTTATATTGACTTAAAATAATTAAATGATGTGCACATTATTTAGAAAATTGACAATTGTTTGTTAAGAGAGAGAGTACGCAAAAGAAAAAAGAAATTTGTTGGAGAAAAGATAATAACTGACAATCGTTTGTTACGAGAGAAAGATAACATATTAAATTTATAAGTGTGTGCAAAAAATAAGAATTTATTAGTGGATTAAAATGAGGGTATAATAAGAAGATACTGCGCAAAAATACATATCACTATTTTTGTGTTAATTTTCTACAAAGACACTTAAAAAGGAACGGAGGGAGTAGTAGTCATCTAGAGCTATCTTCTTTGCTACACACAAACGCACCATGTAATTCTTTAGCTATCTTCAAATGTTGATGTGATACAATGTTTCTAAATATCACACTATGCCGTATCAACAGCCTAATGCTAACCCTATCACCCATTATTTTTGTCAATGTCAGTTTTATAATTTTTTAAATATAAATAGTTCATTCCGTAAGATCACACTATACACTATGCCCTATCAAGTTGCATTCAATTTCACAAGTCTTATATTTGACAAAATTGAAACCGTATATAGAAACAAGATGGATAGTGTAAGTTTAAAATAGCCCCCATATCACACATACATAACTTATGCCTAGGTTAAAATAAAGGAAAACTAGGAAAAAAGAAAAGAACAAAACAAAGAAAACAAAAATATAAATGTGAGGTCATTCAAAATATGATGTGATCTTTGTATAAAGTAGTTGAAGCTCCGGCAACAAAAATTTCATTCCATCTTTCTCCTTCATTCAAGAAACTAGTAGCTATATCAAATTCATTCAAATCAACACCCATAATAATCTCACACATAATGCTCCATAGAGAAGATGACCATAAAGATTATAAAAAGCAACCGAGAACAATTCAAGGGAAAGCAAAACACATGGTCCTCAATTTAAAGCAAACAACCATCCCATAATTAGGGTAGGGATATTGCACACATATAAACAATAGTAACAACCACCACCACTAGTCATACTATTAGCTCCAAAGCAGATAAAATGTAAATGTTCATTTTCTGTGAGCCATTTTTCACCAATAAGTCTATTTTTTTTTCTTTTCTGTTTGTTTAAAATAGGACTTAAATACATGTTTTAACCCTTTATTTTTGGGTGATACACATATTTAGTCCTCAATTTTCTAAATCTGAAAATATAGTTCCCCTATTTTTGAAAATTTTCCACCATTAGATTTTGAACTTATTTTTATAGATGTGTCATGTTGAATATTAAGCTAACAAGTAAGGGATGATCCTTTAAAAAAATAAGGGATGATATAACAATGCATATTTTTAGAAAATCTAAAATAGTCCCCCGATTTAAAAAAAAAATATGAATTTTTTTCAACAGCTAAATTTGAACTTATTTTTATTGACATGTCACATTGAATAATAAGCAAACAATGCACATTTATGAAATGCCACTCGATGATTTGACAATGCATTTTTTTTTTGGCTTTCTTTTTTACTAGTTAAAAGTTATTTAAGGCATAGATCGGAGTACCAAGATATCACATGATAAGCACATGCAAACTATGTTGACATTTCAAGGCAACTCATCTATCATTTACAACACCCAAAATATATTGAAATAAAATAAAGAAAAATAATTAGCTTGGATACTAAACATGGGGTTTGAGTCGGGCTTGCTAACTGCACAACTTAATCTATAAGTTAAAAGTAGATTAAAAATGTCCTCGTAAGCTTAACTTAGTTGGTAGGGACAATATATAATATATGCAAGGTAAAAAAGGAAAGACAAAATATTGAGATAGACCTGACAAAGTAAAAAAGGACCTTTTTCTACATTTTTTTCATATAAGTTTTATTTATTAAAACAATATTTTTATAACATGAAAAATAAAATAAGATGATTTAATCTACACATGTATTTCAAAAATTCAATGGTGGATTTTTTTTTGAAACACTATATTTTAGGATTTGAAAATGGGGATACTAAAAGTGTGAATCAGTGTAAATAAAGAAACCATAAGTGCAATTAAGGCAAGATATTTTCTCCCCCATTTCTCAATCACATTATAATATATATCTTGTGAGAATTCACAATTTGTTGCATGAAAAAAATTCAGAACATGTTAGACATTGCCTCCCTCCAAAAGAATATTCTCCATCAATATTTTTTTTTAAAAAAAAGATCTGCATTTTAAGTTTAACTTTTTGCATATGCAAAGTGATCTTGGTATTGAATGCCAACATAACCAATACCCCACGAGAGGAAATCAGTATTGTTTGTTTGAATCACCCTAAGATATACTTCGTGAAACATATGGCCCTCTAGTTGCATCATCTTAGTTGTTTCCAGAACAATGTTTTTTCTTTGATACGTGGTTGTCGAACAATTTGAGGAGACTGAGTAGAAAGAGTATTCTGATTCTGGCTCGTTATTTTGTCACCTTGTAGTTCAGATGAAGTTCAATGAATAAATAATAAAATCTTATTGAATCATGGTATTAAATATAAAGAAGTCAAACCTTGATCATACATGTTCCTCTTCAAGTATGTATCGTTACTTAAATTCACGAGAACTACTATTTTTGAGTACAAAATGTATATCACACGAAACACCAGAATACAAAAGTCTTATCATTATTAATAACATACTTCTTCTTTTTGTTGATGCAATAACACTCTTCTATTGTAATATTGTAATATGTAAACACTTGTACGACTGGAAAAAAAAATAGTGTCTTTATAAAAAGTAAATAAATTCTGAATTTGATATTTAACACAATACAAGATAGTAGGTGTGAAATAGCCTAATAAAACAAAGTCGTGTTTCGTGGAATTGAATTTTGTAAAAAACAACATTATCCTAAATTCACATCCTGAAATAAGTAGAGACCATATTGCATTAGGTGGTATCGGTTGCACAAACGAAACACTTAGTGGCTCCATGGATAACAAGGTGGATCATATACCATTTCAGGCGGTAGTTTGAGAGTGTAGCTAAATAAAGACCATGTATCGCATGAGGAGGTAGTTAATCAAGTTAATCTAACTAACTAAAGAATCACATGTGGTTACAATTTTATGTATCGGTAAAATGTGTCTTTTGAAATTGATTGAGTCCAGTCGTATAGATACTAGTATTTAAACTCGTGTGTTTACACGGATTTATTTATCGTCGATATACAAACATAACATTTGTGTAAAAAAAAAAAGTTTTTTTTTAAGAATAAACCTATGTTCCACAAACATGTCATTACTTAAGTAAAATCAAAGGAACATAAACTACTTTATTCACCCGTACGGTCTGATTATTACAATGTCACGATCATAGATATTAACATATATTTGTATTTATGTTCTTAAATCATTTAATACAGTACATGTAATGTTATACAGTTTCTTAAAAAAAATAATATTGTTATACACTTATATGCGTAAAAATAAAATAATCAAAACACGTGTAACAATCCTTTCAAAAGAGTCCCTCAAAAAAAAATTTTCCTTCCAAAAAAAGACACACGTAACAAATTAACACAAATTTTCATGCATCACACCGTTTAAATCGTGACCACGTTATTGTTGTAATAGTATCCAAATATCTTCATTGGTTTAATTTTTTACAGACAATCTCATACTCGCTATAATGATGGATATGTTAGTGATTGGTGAAGGATACGATGAATACTTTAGGATAGTAAATAAAGAAAATAAATAAAGGACCAAATGCTTATCTTTATGATCAGATACTGAAATCCTGTATTTTTTAGTGCATATATACACTTTTTTCCCCATGTTTGGATCAATGATATATTTGTTTCCCGTGTTTGGATCAATGAAATATTTTCTTATATATATGTTTCTGTGTGTAGGGCAGGACATTGGTCGGTTTTGGTCAGATTCGGATATTATGCACTCCTTTCACACTAAAGTCATGCCCTTAATGTGTGAAAGCTGTATTTTTTATGCTATGCTTTCAAACTGATACACCACAATATATGTGTGTTCTCTGCATCAACCTATACATAGCTTAACTATTTCAAAGGAAACTATGCCATACATTTAATGTATAGAAGACTTTGCAATTGCTTGTAACAATTATCTTTGACTGGACACACCCACACGTGGTGGGGCTAACAATTTTGATGCACCAACTTTGTTGTTTTATGCGTTCATGAATTTAAGGATAAACTAAGAATGATGAGGGTGATGTTGTCAAGTATGGTGTACCTTTCTTTTAGGTTGTTGTTCGAAAGTGATGAACATAGATCTGTGCCTTTTTTTTCGGAATGAAATTGAAGATAAATTAGGGGTGATACTAATGAGAATGATGATGAAATTATAGAGTATGATGAACTCAAGATTTCAATTTCCCACATTCATGAGGTTGATGATAGTGATGATGATGAAGAAGATGATCTAAAGTATGATGATGATGACGACGACAACGACAACGATGAGGAGGGTGACCCTAGAACTAATGGATGAAGATGAAGCTATTTACATAAATAAGGATCATGGTGACAGAAAACAAAACGAAAAATAAATATTTGTCAAAATTATGTTGAAATCATTTCTTTTCTCTTGTGTGCGAGAGTAAATGAGAATATATTAATTTAGAAACTATCATTGATCGATACATTTGATGTAAGTATGCAATTCATGTTAAGTATTTGAAACTATCCTAAAGGGGATTCACCAATTTACACATTTACATATAATTTACATAAATGGATGGAGGCGAATCCAACCTAAAACTTAGTGCGTCTACACACGTTTGGATTTTTTGTGTGTGAAACTTTCATCATCTTCATATTCTTATTGTTCAAGTTATTTCTACAGTCCCATAACACAAGATCTAACAATTTTAAGTTCGATTTATGTTTGTGATAGCTCCGCGATAATTATTTCCACCATAATAAAGCCCTTTATCTATTCACTTTGGATTGCGCATGAACACTCTATAAATATAATCTAAGTCTTTGATAAAAGGTAGCCTACACATTCACACCCACGTAGATATGTACATAAAAATGTCTCTCTAACACGATGTGTCTATTAAGAGCTCAAAGTTCATCCTCACATTAAACACTACCATATGTCCATAGTGACGAAAAATGTAGTGTGTATATATAGAAGTATTCACATGACTTCATTTGACCACTAATAGGGTATCCACCATATTTGTCTTCACTCAAATCCACTCTATCAACGTATCTTAGACAACTTTCCTGAGTAATTCCTTTTGCAAAACGATCTGTATATATATTTTTTTCTTTCTCACCATTCAAATACTTAAGTGCATAACATCATTTTCATTAAGATTCGAACAACATTATCTCATGTCCTTTTGCAAAAGGATCTGTAATTTTTTTTTAATTTTTTTTCACTTTTCACACACTCTAGCGAGATAACATCATTTACGATAAGTTTCTAACATCATTGTCTCATATCCTTTCGCAAAAGGATATGCACTTTGTTTTTCTCACTATTCACATAGCTTGTATATTTTGATCACAATGAATTTAAAAGGTTCAAATCTCTTCAACAAAAGTATATTAGCCAATTTAAGTCGTTCAATCATTATGCTTCTTGATTTGAAAATTTAAGAGTTAGGAATTCTGATTCCATTTTTGGACTTCACTATGCACTTTTACTTTGTATACATTGCTATAAAATATACAAGTACCTCCCAGTTGGATATACCTTATCTTTATTCGAGATCCATTCACATCATAAAATCATTTAAAGTTGAACAATCAACAAAATGTAATTTCCAATTCATTACACCCTTTAGATATTATAGAAAACATAATTGACCATCTGAATGATCATTGTTGAAATTATCAGTTTCTATACTCAATCTACTCATTATACCACATACAATGTCATTTCTAACAGAATTCATAAAATACACAACACAATCAATCACAGTAGAATTGAGAGAATTTCTTTTGAAATTCCACTTACCATCTATGAACTTGCTACTTAAGAAAAATTTACTCAATTCAAACTGTGTTTAATGTAGTAATGTTTGATTGCCAAAAATAGAAGTTTATTTTATCACAAAAAATGTCACAACTATATTATTAGAAAACATAATGTTTTGAATAATATTAGTTGCACATTAGTTCATAAAATATTTTGCTAGAAGATTTACCGCCTAATCCATGCTAGAGTTGATATAACAACTAACTCACAATTAACCCGTAGCTAAATCTATTTGTTAGAGACTAACTTCAAATTTTAATTAGCTAATCCCATACTTTATTGTAGTGGATTTTATGGATGGTAGTTCGAAAAGCAATTAAGAGCACAAAACTATTATTTTTTACAACATCAATTTAATTTTGTTATTATTCTTTTTGAAAAATCTCCAACTTAAGGAAATGAAATAATAAAAGCACATTTCAAGAGAAAAAATAGCTAAAAAATGAAGGAATAAGTTTAGGGAGAAAAAATAGAAATTAACCAAAGTGTAGGCAAAGAAAGTGGAGCATCAATGATTTTTATAATAGCAAGTCACAATTTAAGGAAATGTTGTTTGAATTAGAATAGGTCAATTCAATTAAAATTGAACAAGAAAACATTCTCTTTGATTTTGTATTAACAAAGTAATAGATTGTTACAAACTCATACTTACTATAACATAGCATTTTGTTTTTGTTGAAGCTTGTCACTTTTCACGTTTCATCATCAAAATCTTCTTTCCTTCATTCACTTTCCTCTTCTCATGTATATCCACACAATTTTTTTTTACCCTAAATTTGTATTGACAAAATGTTATTTTAAAAATATATGCAGGACATTTTAATATTTAATTAAAAATTTTTGTTATCCTATTTTTAGATTAATAATATTTTTTTTAATTAAAAAATTTAACACTTTAAAATTAGAGAATTGTGACTTGACCCATATAAAAATTGGAAATGAATTACAAATGTAATCTTTTCTGAGGCATTTTACTAAAAATTATTTTGTAAAGCTAATACATTAATCAAAATGTCATAGAAAACACAATGTATACCACAACATGTATTATTGTTTTTTGTTTGGTAATAAAGTAGCAAAAACTACATGAAACTCTAACATATAACTTCCTAATCATAGGTTTGAATACAAGTGAATACGTCCAAACTATCAATATCGACATTATTAATTGAGTTAAGATTTACATACATTTCATTTTATGTATTAAAAAAAAGTTTATATAGAAACATTTTTTTTTCTTTATAATCATGCTATACTTTTCTTTTCTTGAAAATATTCTTTGTTAAATAATTGTCCACCCTTAAATTTATCTCCTTTCATCGATTAATCTAATTAAATCTAATTAAATTATTTTCTTCTTTCCCTAAAAATAAAATGAAATTGTTGTCTTCTTCAACAAAACTTCTATAATGATGATAAAAAGCACATAATTTTTTCTCTCAATATCATGTACTATATTTGGGGTTTTTTATTGTTGGACATTTTAAAATTCAAAACAGTAATTTATGTAACTTTTGGTTCTCTCATTGCAACTACATACATATATAGTTGCTTTTACAAATATCACTTAAACAAGAAAGCTTAACTATGATCATGAGGCATATAAATTTGTATGACATACATTTAAGTATTGGTTTTTATCAAACATTACTTTATTATATATCCAACAATTTCATTATAGATTATTTTTGTTTATTAATTGACATTATATTTTTTTAAAAGAAATTTTGACACAAAATCTATACATTACCATTAGAAATATATTTTTACTCTAATGGCATAAAATGTTTTTATATATACATTCAATAAAACCACATTATATTGTAATTTTATTTTTGTAGTTTACAAAATAACTACGTAATAATGAAACATTGTAAACTTTTATGCGATTATTTTTAAAAAAAAATCAAATATTTGATAGATAATAGATACAATATATGATTATTTTTTAGGGGACATAGTTTTCTTTCTTGAAAGGATATATAGTTAATTTAACAAGGGTTAAAATATACAATCACTTTGCATTTATGACATATATATAATATTTTTTACACATGACTTACATGACTTTAAAAGTTATTAATACATGAAGAATGAAGATAATATATTATTTTACTATCTTTCAATTTTTTTTATCAGATATATATTGGTGGTTGGTGTATGCCGGTGGTGGTGTTCTTGGTGATTAATATACATGACTCCAAATGTCATATTTAATACATGAGGATGAAAGATTATTAAAAAAAAAATGCATGAGGATGAAAGATAATCAATAGTGTATGATTTATTTCATATTCAAAATTAATTTTTTAATTTAAACTTAATGATACGTGAATTGCGTTTTTATTAATATTCATAACAATTAAATTTCTAAATTTAAAGTAAAATTCTCAATTCTACTTTAGATTGAAATTAAATTATTGATATTTGAGTATCTAAATAACTACATAATTATCCATATGTTGAACTATGAATGAATATATGTATAAATTTTGTTGCAACATACAAATTAAATTCTATTTGTGTTTTTTGCTTGGGTTACAATATTATACATACAAAGTTTTCATCGACGCTTTATGATGACAAATCTTCGTTGGAGAACAATCTTTTACCACTTTGATAAATCTATTGCTCGTAATTAAATTTGTAATATTACTAATATATGGGCTAAGGGACCAACATAGTGTAGCACAAGTGTATATATTTTGATCCCTTTACCATTTAGTTTTGTGTTCGATCATTGACCGATGTGTATAAAAAAGTATTTTTTTGGAGAGGTCAATCATTTAAATGGATCTCAATTACCGCAATTAGTTTTCAAGAAACCTTTGGTTAAAAAAGAAGAAATTAAGGGACTAGTTGGCAAATATGGACAAGATGTGGCTAGCTAGAGTTAAGAGTTATCATTTGTGTGTTGTTTATGTGAATGAGATAAGATGATGTAAAAACCCCCCCAAAATGAGTGGAGAGTGTGCCACATGTTAAACAAAGAAGTGACATAAAGCAAGGAGTGATGAGTGGATCATCACAAACTAAGGAACCGGTCAAATGTTTCTAGTTTTTGTAACTAAACCTTACTATACTCGGTACAAAGACATGTTAGCCCCTTCCTAGGATATATGTTTTATGGTCAAACGTTTGGAAAAAACAGTTAGTTGGTTGGTTTTGTAAGAGGTTTAAGAATAACACACAGGTGTGGTGGTTTTTCACAAGGTTTTTCTTGTTTCTTCATTCAGACATTCATACACATAGCACTATTCACTAGGTTTGAAAATTCTTCATTGCTTTTCTTTTCTTCAACAACAATTCTTCTTCTTTTTTTCCACTTGGAAAAGGGTATCCTAAAAAGTGTTTTTTGTGTGTAAAATGTTTCTATTTTATTAGTATATTGTACATTTATTTGTTGTTGATCACTCCCTCCAATTAGTATATCAATTTGCATTGCACAATGTAAATCTCCTTCTAATTTTTTATAGGATCATTCAAGTTCCTTTCCTAGTGCTTGATTAATTTTCCTACTTTTATTGTTTTCATTTTTTTTTAAATAAAGAAAATGTTTGATCTGTGTGTGTTTTTGTGGTAAAAAAATTTATGTATTCATCAAAGATCCATTTGAACAATGTATTATTATTTCTTATTAAGTGGTTTTTTCCAGTGATTTTTGTTTTTTGAATATTGTTAATTGATTTAATATGACTGTGTGTGGATAATGATGATTTTATGTAACAATTATGGATTTTGTTTGTTTGTGAAAGTCAACTAACAATGCTTTATTTATTTTATTTTATTTTTGTTACTTTTGAAAATATTGAAGGGTATGTATCTGCTTCAGATTCAAACAGGATAACAGTGTCTTCAACATGGGGTGAATACTTATTCTTCTAATGTCCATGTACATGTAAGTTTTCAATATTTTTTTTCTTTATTTATTCCTACTCTTGCATGACTCCAGCAACTACAAAATGCAAATTTAAATGTCATCATTATCATATAACTCAGTCCCAAAGAGTTATTATCATGAATGTGTGTAATTTTTTTATACATTGATTATTGACCGATATTTGAATTTGATTATGCTGACAGGTTCTGATCTGGGGGGGGTGTCATCGAAACTCGAGGAAGCTCGTTTCATGTTATCTAATGACTTTTTCTTATAGGGATGATTTTCTGAGATATGATTATGCAGAAGAGATTGGATTACAGTTTTAATGGCTATCAAGTTCCTCGAGCTTCAAGATCTCCTAGGGTAAGCAAATTATTTTCGTCTCCTACATTCCTTACTGACTTGTATTACGATATGAAACACTGCGATAGGCGCACCTGATACGTTAACACTGACATATCAACATGTGTAATAGTTTGAGAAAATGGAAGTAATTTAATGTTATCACATGTGTCGGTGTCAGACACCAGACACGCCTTCAATCAGAAATGTCGGTACTATATATGTTGTATGAATCAAGTTTCGATATTCTTATAATTCCAGTATACATGTTTAGGGGAGGGGTACAGTCAGGAAGAGACCTGACAGCAATCGGATACAAGCATTTGATATTTTGGCTAGTGTAGCGGGCAACCTTTTGCAGAAGAATCAGAGTTCCATTCCTGATAACGCCGCTTCTGCGAAAGATCCTCTCGCTTTTTCTGGTATTAACATAAAGGATAACAAACAAGAGAATCAAGTAGGATCATTTAAGGAGGAGCAATTTGAGAATGGAACTTGCAGTGAAGTTGTCTCTGGATGTGTCCCTAGTTTGCAAGGGAAACATGAAAATCAAAGGTAAATGTTGAAGAGTTTAATGGAGAAGCACTGTAGTTTTACACCGTCATCCAATGAGAATTCATTATAACGCCACCTAAGTCTATTTTGTAACTGCACTGCAGAATGATGAATTTTCATTGGACGTCAGTGTAATATTAGTTTACACTAAAAATGCATGATGTCTTCTTTTCTCAACGTTGAATGGCTATTTTTTTGTACGACAATGAAGAAAATCGGTTTGAAACTTGTCATCACTTAACAATGTTGGGTTCTATGAAACATTTTCCAGAGTCGCAGGTGATTCATTGTTTCATGACAATCATCTTGAAGGGCAAGGACAGAATGTCATTGAGAGGGAAGATGAGCGTGTAAAATTGAGAAGTACAAATGAGAAGACTTTTCGCATCAAAAACCAATCTGATGGATTATTAGAACCAAGCCAAAGAGCATCAAAAGATTGCAGTGCAGAAAATCATGTGGAGAAACCTTCATTGGAGGGCCATTTCCGCAAGAATCTTGATTCTTTACCGAATGGTTCCGGTACTAGGAAATTACTTAATAGAGATGATGACGAAAACTTTGTTAGGTCCACTGAACTGAACTCAAAGAATAAGATACCTGACCCACCACCAGATACAATAAAGGTTAAGGATGCAAGTCCTTTCGTGAATGGTATTTAGCTTTACTTGTAGTCGATTTTTTATTTTGTTTGGGTCACACAATTTGTTTGTTGTGTTCCTAATTGTGATTCAAGCCATTGTTGTCAAATAGCAGCAATAGCGTCGCGAAATTGAACAAATTGTTATTGTTCTGTCAAATGTTATTCAGTACAAAGTCTTGTCAAATAGCGGCTATATCATTGTAGCGGAATTTGAACAAACCTCTTCAATGATGCATGGATTCAATATTTTGTCAATCACTTTCATAAATTTCCTCATTCTTAATGATTACTGATAGTTCCATTAACTGTTTTTGTCACAGATGAGAACAATACTGGGGACAATTCTGTGCTTGAAAATTCAGAAATGATGTATCCATTTAAGAAAAGAAAGTTTTTCTATCAAACCTCATCGTCTACGTCTGATAATTGGTCTCACTGTCAAGGCACAGTTGATTCTTCTTGTACAAGGGTTAATGGCACGAACCATGGTACAGGCGGAACAATGCATGGTTGCCTTCTTTCTTTCTTTTTTATTTGCAATCTGTTTCCTTTTAGGTTTGTTTTTCCGATTTGGCTCAACGATCCAAACTATCATTTGCAGTAATTGAAGAATCATCTTCTATAGCCGATGAAGAAGTTCATCCTGAGTCCAAGGGTTGTAACGGTAGGAAAGTCCGTGAAATGATTGACCATATTTGATCATTTAATCCAAAGGCTTGTTTGGATTGACTTACTAGAACTTATTTACTGACATAAATGCATGTGAGACTGTTTGGGAGAGCTTATGAAAACAACTTATGACATGTTTATAAACTGTTTTTAACTTATTTCCATAAGCTCTCCACTCTTCAGAATAGTTTATACAACAATTTATTGCTTATTGAAAAGAATTTGACTTTATTTTATCTTTTGTTACAGAAATAGCTTATCCATAAGTTGTTTATCCAAACTGGGCCTTAGACTAACATGCTTGTTATATAAGGTTCTGACATGGTTTTAATCTGTACTTTGCAGTGAAGCTTAGCATCAAATCCTTTAAAGTCCCAGAGCTTTTTATCGATATACCTGAAACTGCAACTATTGGTTCGCTGAAGGTATGTAATTAAACTTTGTCTAAAAGAGACAGTGATAACATGATTTATGCATAATTTCATGAGTAATGTAGTTGAACAGATCATGCTCTTACTAAATTCATGGAGGCTAGTACAATACTGAAGCATGTGGACAATTTTATGACATTATCTGAGCTTTGAACCTAGCATCTTTAGGGCCTGTTTGGATTGGCTTATTCGAGTATACCTGCTAGTGTAAGTACTAGTGAGACTGTTCGGAAAAGCTTATGGAAATAGCTTATGATATGTCCTTAAGGCGTTTTCAGTTGATTTCCATAAAATCTCCAACATAGGCTATATATACGTTATATGATTAAACATCTATGCTATAAGCGACTTAATTAAGTTGTATATCCAAAGTCAAAAATATATTTCAAATGTATAAAGTATAAGTATAGTAACTACAATAAGCAACCCATCATATCTTTTTCGCACTCTCACAATGTCTATTGGCTAGCTTTATTTTATTATTATTTGCAGAGGACAGTAATGGAAGCCGTGACAACTATACTTGGAGACGAACTGCACGTAGGCATCCTTCTTCAAGGGAAGAAGATTAGAGATGACAGTAAAACTTTGATCCAGACCGGGATATCTCAAGATGACAAACGTCATAGGTTAGGGTTCATGTTGGAGCCGAGACATAATCGAATTTCATCTTCATACAATGAAGACCCTTGTTTCCTAACCACTGGTTCACGACCAAAACTTTCTAGGTAACCATTATGTATGGATTTTCGTCAGGAACGTTTATTTGAGTCCAAACGTCGCCTTAAGAGAAAATCTATAGATGCTTTAGGTACAAACATATATTTGGAGTTTCTTAACTATAAAGCATTTTATTTTTATCTTACATATATATCCTTCATTTTGAACATTCCTAGTCGATGTGAGAGAGACTAATAACTCACTTGAATTCCAACATTGTGTCAGTATCAGGCAATTCTAACAGCAATAATTAATATGCTCATTTTCAATAAACAGGCAATCAACATCTTTAATGTTACAACAAGGAACATATAATGTATCTCGGGAACGTTCTACGGTCAAAATTGAAAATTGTGCTGAAGGTGATCTCAACATGGTCTCCTCTCTAGGAGAAGCTTCAGCT
>Ga0315913_1002097_pt1 | contig 23005 bp, 9 predicted proteins | sample MpolsnodulesMG_FD_207736 | JGI IMG/M metagenome (GOLD analysis project Ga0315913, IMG submission 207736) | Medicago polymorpha root nodule microbial communities from Los Angeles, California, United States - small nodules | ecosystem: Host-associated > Plants > Roots > Nodule | place: USA...
AACATAATATTTTTAAACTTTCTTAGAACTTTCTATATGTTTTTGGAGGAATAGAACTATATATCTTTAATAGTATATAAAATCAATCTCGTTTTCTTTGTTTTGATGATGAACGTGATTTTTTTTTTACTAAGATGATGAATATGAATTACTTGCTATTCTATTGATTTGTCCATCATAAATCTTAACTTGGTTTTTGTCATTTGAAATTTTAAAATCAATCTCATTCCCTTTTTTTTAAAATCAATCTCATTCTCTTTTTTTTTAAATATTATTGAATTGAAATTTTAAATCTCCTTATCTCCTCAATTTTATTTTTTTTATGGAATATGAGTTATATTTTCACTCTCAATAGTTTAGCAATATGTAATTACTTTTTTGATATATGAAAATCAATTTGCATCATTATTGATACATGTTGATGTATTTTCACATTGATTATTTTCACATTTAATTCAATTGAATTCTCATCTACCAATCAAAAGCAATCTAAGAATAAGTCAAACAATATACATTTTTAATGTCATTAAAATTTCATTTGTGTTGTTTGTACATAATAAGGACATGTGTCATTGTTTTAGATAGAAGAAAGGAGAATGCCATGTGGATTGGTTATTTCAACCATTCTCAAATGTATGTATAGGAGATTAATTTCCCAAGGCTTAATTGTTGGGAGTTAGCGGGGGAAAGGCTTTGGAGGGGAGGAAGGGAAATTAAGGGGTAGCCATCACCTTGTTTGGGAGTGTTTTCAAAATATTTGGTGCTTTTTTAAAAATTTGAAATTCAAAAATAGGTGTTTTTTTGAAATTTGAAATTCAAAATTGGTGCTTTTTTGAAATTTGAAATTCAAAATTTTGACACATAGGAAAATAATTATAAATTTAAATATTTTTTTTAAATAAAATACATTATGAGTACAAAGTTCCTCGAAAACGGTAGTCACTTTTGTGTCAATCAAATCATTATTTCAAGGACATTCTTCCTCATAAATTTCCTCGGTAATAAGATTGCAACCAACGGACGTGAGTTCCTCATACAAAAATTGACATTCCGAGGAGATATTGACAATTTCCAAAGAGTTTTGTGCCTCGAAATTTCAGTGCTTTCTTGTAGTGATCGTAGATACATCATCGCGCTACAAACTGCACTAATGGCGCATAGGCAAATGATTGAACAAAATAGATCGACAAAAAAAAAATCTCTACAGATGTTGTACAACTCAATAAATAATTATTGAAATCTGAACCTTGTAGAAAACAGAAATAACAATTCTAACCAAAGAGATAGTAAGTAAAATATTCATTCAGATTCCTTATTTTTTTCTATAATCACGAAGGCTGAACAGAAGCAATTGCCTCCGTATTGTTTTAAATGAATAAATATGTTCAACAAAAAATTATTGTGTTTGTGCAGATATTGTAATCATGATATCAATAATATCAACGCAGAGGAATCGGGAGGGATAACAAAATCAAAAGTTACAGGCTTTGTTGCATATAAGGGGACCGTCCTAATCCAAAAAAATAAGTCCAAAATTTGGGTGTTAAAATAAATAAAATAAAATAAAATTAGGGGTCATTAAATATAAAACAAAAAACAATGTTAAATTATAAAGGAAGAGGTCGGATGTTGAAGCAAAAAACTTTTTTTCTGAACTAAAAATGTTGTAATTATTAATGACTTTTTTCGAAGAAATTGTTTTGTATGAACACTTAAACAATGTTTCTTTGTATGAAGTTTAATGTTTTTATTAGATTACTTTTTAACATAATAAAATCTGTCATCTTCAAACAAATTATTTTCACACTCTCGGAATTCAAATTTTGTATACCTCTTAATTATTATGACCCAAATTGTAGGTTTGTCTTAGACCACAAAAACCTCAAAACGGATTTTGCATATAACTCAAAGATCAAATTTCTTTTGTCAACCATATTAGTTCAATTATGTTTCAGCTATTTCACTTGAAACCAACCAAGACATAGTAACTTTGATAACATGTACGCTTACATGTAAGCACAAGAATTACTTTGTCAATATCAACTATAAGAAAGTTGTCACCCTTTATTCTATTACATACAGCTTCCAGGTGTGCTTTGACACACAAAAGATATGTAGATGAGAGAGTATGGAATTGTGAAGGTGAATATGAGTGGCAGAGTTAAAACGGTTTGGAAGGAGTATGTTCTTAAAGTGGTTTTTACAACAAAAGTTTTAGTTTTCTTGCGTTTTCACCGTTTCTGTTCTTCATAATTGTTTTCTTAGAGTGGAATTCATGAAATTATTGTTTAAATGAATTGGAATTATTTTGATATATAATTTTTTTTCCTGCTTTGAAATATCGGCAAATGCTTAATGATCAGTATGTAAAAGTTTTAGAATTCCAGTACATACTTTGTTAATCAAGCCCATGAAACATTGCATATTCTTTATGCTCCCCACCCACTTTACTTAAGCTTGTGCCTGCGGTTATCATCGATGGACATGAGCAAATGGCAGGCAATGTTCTAATGATCTATTTCTCTAAATGCATATCTTTGTTATTCTATTTTGAATACCGATTTTTTTTTTTCATTATCAGACCAAATTTTGTATCCTGTGATAAAAGAATTCTACTAATATTCATTTTCATCAATAATATTTCCTTTTAATGCTGGTAGCAATTGTTTTGACACATGAAAAATGTCACTTCTTTGTCTTTCTCAAATTTAAGTCTTTAAGTTGAATTCTGCAGGCCTGCGGGGGTTGCAACACGAAGTTATAGATGTTCAAACATCTCAACAAAGATTATTTATGTCGTGTTATTTTGACAACAAAAAATGACAAAGCATTAGTTGGGGTTTATGGGTCTCTGAAAGATACCGTTCAAGAACTCTCTTATTTGATCTAACTAAAAATATTAAGAATCCTAACATCCATACATTTAATACATTCATTATATAAAGTTGATTTACTTGCAATTTTACAATAATAACCTAGAAAAGGTATCGTTATTTCATCTCCTTTAATCATCCCACACCACTTTCATATTTATTGGTTTGTTTAACAGTAGAAATCACATATTCATTTTGTATGTTGTGTTGTTGACTCAAAAACCCTTGCGTTGGGTGTGTTAAATACTCTTGAATTGTTGTATACTCCTACATGGTTAAGGATTACAATTAAGTACCTTTTCATTGCATATACATATACACACAAAGTCAAACTTACTTTTTTAATGTTTTCAAAATATGGTTACCAGCTGGTGTGCCCGTTGATGATAAGCATTGGGCTCCATTTTTCCCAATCACACACCATGATACTGCCACTGAGATTCTAGTTCATCCTCAGAGGCTGCAATGTTCGTACTTTGCTAGTTAGTTGGGTATGGTTACTTAATTATGTTATCTATTTATCGATTTATTAATTAATTGGTTTGAGAATGTTTTTGAGAAGTATAACTTTTTTACCAGCATTTTCTTGGTTTAGTAATAACTGCATGTCGTTAAACCAAAGCAAAGGGCATGCATGTTTTTTCGTGAGCATAGTTATAGGCTATGTTTGGTTAATGGTGCTCTTTTTATGTTTTGCTGTAGATTGGTGAGAATTGGGGATGAAATGCTTTACCAATCTATGTATATCTATGTCTTGGTTGTAAATCATGGCTTAGATGTACTTTGCTCTTTGACCATGGTTGATCTCGTGCCATGTGTATCTGTTTCTAATATTAAGGAGAAAGGGAACCCGCCGAAATCAGCCTCATGCAGGAGAAGCTCTACACGCAACAAAACTGAAAATTCATGTCGAATAATTCAACCATCTGCCATGACAATGCAGCTTCTTCTTTTTTGATCAATCAGAAAAGGAAGAAGAAAAACATAAAAGCTGTTCAATGCGGCTATCTGAAAACAAACTACTCTTTCTTTAATTTGGAAATCAAAAAGTACATTTCCTCAGTCTTTGCAAACCCAAACTTGTGTAATAACCTAAACCAAACTTGTAATCACAAAATAACCAGTGTAAGAAAGAAGAGATACATTGCTAACCTAACATTTTCTGCACAAACTAAATACAAGCAATAAATTGTTCAAAGCACTCCTAACACTAGAAATTTGAAACCTTCAAATGGAAAATAGGAAAGAAAATATAAACGGAGGTTTTAACGGGTTCGCTTTCCAGACATACTGATAGAGCTAACTTTCATAGGAGTTGCTACCACCAACGGAGCTTCAGGGGAGTCACTAACAGCATAGTTGTCATGCATAAACCGGGATTCTATAATTGACTCGTCCTTCAATACTATCTTGTAACAGTAACAGCTTTTCAGCCCTTGTTGATTCCTGTAACATTCATGAGCACTGTTCTTTACCTGCTGAAAATCCCATATCACACTGAACTTGCCCACAGTTGCAACAAGGTGGCGTTCTTGTTTACCATTCTCAGTGACCTGAAAGACAAAAAGCAAATGATTAATACTTGCTGCAGGTTGACTAACTCAGTAAAAGTAAAATAAAAATAATCACCATCAGTTTAAATTAACATTCCAGATGCAAGTATGCAGCATGGAATAAACAAGGGATTCTATCTCGAGGTGCATAAAAGGGTATCCATATTTATAACTCACTGATCACTATAAATGTGTATGAGCTACACAGAATGTGATAGTGTTCTTTCCACTGTGAACAGATAACCATTTCCCTACAGTCGTGTCTTCTATTAAAATCATGCACATAACGATTGTTAAAAATGATATCAGCCCAACTTACAGATAACATTATCAAAATTTCACTTATTTAAAAAAAAAAATCAAAATCAAAATTTCACTTAATGAGTTGATGGAGTGAATCATGATAACTTGATTTCTTAACCTGCTAAAAGCTATGTCTTGTACTCTACTAATGGTGATCTTATACTTGCTTTTCATCCTTTTACAATTTTTTAAAATAGCCCTCATTACTTATGCTACCATTACCATTTAATCTCACCCATCATTTTCAGAATCGGCCATTTATACATCTTGCTGCATTAGATGAGCTCCATGATAATTTCACCATCGCACTATTATATGGATCACACATTACATTAATGTGTACCTAGCTTTTAAACAGAAAGCGTATGACCCAAACATAAGTAACAGAAAGTGTATGACCCACTAGGTTTACCCCCATACTATTGCTAAATCAGACAGCAGAAGTTCCATCCATGTACCAATAACACCCTAGTTTCCACACATGGTAATAAGCCTATAATAGCAAGAGAATTAATTGCCCCTTCACAAAAGAAAACCTAGAATGGAATTTTTAGTGGTAAACATTGATGGTACTTAATGTCAAAATTTTCAGTTTAATGAAATTTGTAGTCAGTGTTGTTAAATAGCGGCTGTAGCATAGCAAAAATTCAACAAACCGCTATTTCCTGTGATATGCTATATAATTCAAGAACATTGTCAAATAGCGGTTATAGCGCAGGTATAGAACTATTGCATAGCGGAATTTGAACAAACCGCTATTTTCCACAATCCACAATTGACAATATTGTGTGTAGGTATGAACGAAAACATCAGAATGTGTATGAGTGTGTGTTGGACAGAATGTAAGTGTCAAATAGTGTTCTGCTCCCATTCATATTCATATTTATATGTCATAAAAAAGTACGATGATGATGCTACATGTCAATCAAAATAGAAGGCAATGACACAATAATAGAGAAGAGTGATTGATTACCCATGAGAAATGGCCACCATGAAACTTATTGGTAGTTCCAGCCAAATGTGAATCCAGAGGAGTGAGCTTCAACAATCTAGGAGCACCTATCCTGTTTCCCATACGACCACCAAAACCAGTCTTTGTCTTCCCATCTTTATCAGTAAACAATGTACAAATCAACACCAAATAAGTATCAGTTGTACCCAACACCCACTTTCCATCAAAAGTAACATCAACGCTTGTAATAGGCGAACCAAGTCCAGGAAAAGCCGTCTTTGCCATCCTCATCGATTTATTCGAATACAACCTTATCTTCCCATCAAGAGACCCCACCACAATTGAACCATCTCCTGTAGTCGCAAAGCATTGAAAATTAGTCCCTCTTGAAAATTGATGCCCCTGGTTCCAATGCAAAACCGGAGAACTAGCAGTCGCTATGTTCTGAACAATTCCTTTTCTGTCACGCATATCCCATTGACATAGCCTATTATCATCCAACCCTAAAAACGTCGACTCCGAAGGATCCAATTGTGACCCTTTAGTATCATTTGTGATATCCCTCATAGTAATATCAGTCCCATCTTTCTCAAATTTCCACTCTGTAACAATCTTCCCTGTTTCTATATCAAGCTGGTTCAGCTTCGAAGCATGTGGCGCTCCACTATTCAAGGGACTCATCAGCATCATATTAGTTTCTGCCCTCATCAACAACGCCTTACTCGGCGTCTCTTGCCGGAGATTCCCACCTTCATATTTCACAGCTACCCCCTTTCGAATTCCCCGATCAAAATTCCGGTAAACTTGAAAACCAGCATCATTGAGTAAAAAACTATTATCAAGAGCACCTAGGGTTAGGGTTTGAATACCACCATTTGCAGCCTCTTCAAACTCCTCCATCAAATCACCTCTAGACCGATAAGGCTCCGGACTCTTCCCGGAGGCATCATCGGAAACTGCATCTTCCCAAACGGAATCATCCGCGGCTTCCGGCTTAACCCAACCGATAAACTCCTTACCGTAAACCTTAACCTTATTCTCTTCCGTCGGTGATAAACCGTAAACATTCTCAAACGTGCAGTTTTGAAATTCGGTGACGAATTTCCGGTAAGATTCATCGGTAGGGAATTTAAGAGCCCAGACACCGTTGGAGACGAAGTCGACACGGCGTTGATCACCGAACATCTTTAATTGAAGTTCGGTGGAGACCCTAGCACGGATTTTTGAACCGACTTTGAGAATCCATTGACCTTGAGAAACGTCGTCGTTTTCTTCTTCGTGGTCGTTTTTGACGAAGGCGTAGGAGGTTCGTTTGTCGGAGAGAATCCATTTAGCGTTGGGAGTGTTGCCGCCGATGTGAAGGTAAAGCTTGACAGCGTTTTTGGGAAGTGGTGTTTTTATCTCTGATTGTGATTTTGAAGGTGAAGGAGAAGAGTATTTGAGTTTTAAGGCACTGAGTTTAGCGTCAACATCGTCGAGGTTTGTCGCATTTTGTTGGGAGGAAGATTGAGCGTCTTGGTATTGATCTTGTTCTGGTTCTTGTTCGTCGTAATCGGAGTCGGAATCGGAGAATTCACGGCCTTCGCGGGACTGAGAAGTACCCATGAAATCCAAATCAAAATTAGAAATGAAATTGAAATTGAATTGGGTGTGATTGATTGATTGATTATAGTATATTGGGATTTGAAATTGAAATAGAAATGAATAATGAATCAGTTAACGCTTTTATAGCGTTAATGTCGGTTATTACTTTTACTCGCCTGACACGCTCTCTGCTATGCTCTGGGCGTGAATTTAACGCACTTCATAGTACGCCTCTATAGTACGCCTCTATAGTACGCTACGCTCCATGCTGTTTTTTTTTTTTTTTACTCTACTTTGTTAGTTTTTTCATTTTTTTGAAACATTACTTCATAGTTAAGCTTTAGCCTAGTTTTTTAGTAGTAATAAAAAAAACAGCTTGAAGGGTAATTTGAGTTTGGAGTAAACAATCACTTTCATAGTGTGGTCCAATGTGATTTTTTTTTTTTTAGAGATGGTCCAATGTGATGTTGTTAGTATTTTGAGAGTTTTAAAAAGTGGGGTTTTTGTTAGTTTAGAAAGTCATATTCTTCTTAATTCTTTGTAAATTGTATATCTTTCTTTGTTTAATGTTTTTAAGGTTAGCATCATGACTAGAACAAAACTATTTACCACCTTTTTTGAATAAGTTCAAAATCAATGGGGTTCTAAATTTAGCTCATGAACCCATTCGACTACTGAAACCAGTCACAACATTTCTCCAATATGCATATCACAAGTAGGCTGAAACCATTATGTTTTCGCCATATAAAAATGCACCTATCTCGTCCCTAATGCGGCACTCTTGTACAAACCTTATTACCATGATTAGGAAAAAGACGTCAATTTTACATTTCATTCTTCCTTTAAACAGTTTAGTCGAATTGATGGTCTTGTTGGGTTACCTTGATTGTCATGAGTGCTACGGGTCTGACATGTTGCTTCCCATTCAAACAACATAGATGACGTTCGCTCTAAAACAAAACATTGTGCATCAACCGTGTCATTCCACACTTTCCATATACTCCACAATATGCAACCAAAAAATGTCAATTCTCTAATTGACATTGCCTGTAGAACATAAGAAATGATGCATGTAACACCTAAGACTGACGAGGACATAGAGTGGTCTCTGTTGCACAAGGTATAGCAATGAGCAGCTCCTGACAACTTCTAGGCGAAGCGAGTTCACATCAGAATGAGAGGGATTATGAGATCGTGCGTGTATGAGACTACATTGTTGAATGAAGGCTTTTAAGAATTGTTTGGTACTGCCTATACCAGCAAGATGCATCTTCTTTTTTGTAGCTCATTTCATAAGAACTCCACAGTTAAGCGCGCTTGATTTGGAGCAATTTTGGGATGAGTGACTTTCTAGGAGGTTTCCTAGAAAGTGTGTGAGTGACGTCAAAACACACTGAAAAGACTCGTGTTGGTTTATGGGGTCAGTCGGCAATACTTAAAGTCGTCTGGGACGTTACAATGCTAGTAATATCCAACCCATGATTCATTGCCGAGTTAATACTTTAGGATAACTCATACATGTTCCAGATATTACGACTACTTAGACTAGTGAAGAAAAGGTGAACACTATTCTCATCATCTGCATTGCACAATATCTTACCACTTTTAATATTTCAAATTTTCATCCTATTTGTGAAAAATTCACCGCATTCAAGTTGTTATAAGCCGATTGTTAAATAACCGGCTTACAATGTTGCAACATCAACTTAATTGCAAAAATATCACTATTGTGTCACCATTTTAACACAGCTACCTCTACAGCCGGTTAAAATGGGGTCTTGTAATTCGCAGTAAAAAGTCATATGACAACGTATTTGATATTAAAATTTTGATGTCAATTTTTTTTTTAAGACAAAATTCTTCATGTGATCCTTTGTTTTATTCTATCATATTATTCCTTTATATATGTATTCCAAAAAGATCATTTAAATCTTTGGTTATTAATACTATCATTTTCTAAAAGTAGCAGTAATAGAGGAAAACATTTTTATCAAAATAAAGGCATTAGAGGAAAACAAACATAACATATGTGAAGGAGTCAAGTATATGCAATGAAATATTTGATGATTAATTTCAACCGATGTCAACCTTGGTGAACATATTATTATACAGTGTACATGTATATGACCAATTCAAGGCATGATTATTTCTATTTTTCAGGAGAGCCTTGGACGTGTCATCCCTTCTGAATCTGGAACAAGGCAATGTCCATCACCACCATCTCTTTCTCTTTATCCTCTCTTTTCAACAAACCCACCCACCAAATCCCATGCCTTCAGGTGGGGCAGTGGCTTATCACATTATGAGCCCCTCCGTCTTCCTCCTATTCCTTGTCACTGTCCCTCTCCTTGCCCATTCTGCCCCTTCTAACCCTCTAGGTACCTACACATTTTTATCATAAACCTCATTTAATTCATCAACTATAATCTTGTTGATATGATTGTATATTTTCATTCATTATGTTCATACATTAACGCCTTAATTAATTAAGATGATTTTTTCTTTAATATTTTTCATTTTTCCATTGCCTGCATGTTAGATATATGCACACAATTTCATCTTGTTCGAGAGAACTCAAGTTCGAATTCTAGCTGAAACAATAATTGGCTAGACTTTGTTTACCTTGTGGCCGAACTACTGATTACAAGAGCCATTTTCTCCGAGAACCGGAGGGTTAAGACAAAAAGAATTGTATAACATTGGAATTTTTGTGCATGCATGCAGGGTATTTTCTAAACTGCGGGGGCTCGAATGAGGTAATGGTAGACAGTCTAAAATACATTCCTGATGGAAGCTACACAAAGGTTGGAACTGTCGCCACAATCAACAAAACAGACTTGTTGCCAACACTGTCCACATTGCGTTACTTTCCCAACACGGCATCTAAAAAATTTTGCTATTCATTTCCAGTTATCAAAGGAAACAAATACCTTGTGAAGACTATATACTATTATGGAGAATTTGATGGAGGGAAACAGCCACCTGTGTTCGATCAAATCGTTGAAGGGACGACATGGAGCATTGTTAATACAACAGAGGACTATGCCAAAGGTCTTAGTTCATATTATGAGGTTGTGGTAATGCCTCATGGGAAGAAGTTGAGTGTTTGTTTGGGTAGGAATGAACATACTGGCAGCTTAAGTCCCTTCATCTCTGCTTTGGAGGTTAAGAGCTTGGATGGTTCTTTGTATAATCCTACTGACTTTAACAAGTATGCCCTTGTATCTGTTTGCAGGCATACATTTGGAAGTGAAGATGTCATTAGGTACACAAACATATTCTTTTATGGTTTTCTTTTTCATTTTTAGTGTCTAAATTCTCAGGAGTACAAAACAACAGAAATAATTATCGTTATGGCGTGACACAAGTGATAGATACTTGAGTCCCTTGAGCATGTGATCACGAGTTTGGTTTCGGACTGATGGGTATGAAAAAATTATGTTAAATGAGATCAACCCTTTAAAGGAATTTCAATTATCTCGTGAGATGAGTCTCTGCGGTTGTTTACAAAGATATCATGTTTTATCCCGCCCCTCAAAAAAAAAAAAGGAAAGAGTTAGGCTTGTTTGGCGGTTGTGCTTTTTGCCATATTGCTTTTGAGTTGGTGCTTTTGGTGGGGGGTCTGTATTTTGCAGTGAACATTGTAATCTCATTTCATAACCAAAGTATGCCTATACTTTGTGTTGTGTCTTTTATAATAATATATTGTTTGCTTTTTTATAAAAAATAAAATAAAAATGAGCACTGCTATACGGTGCAAAGTAATTTGTCGTGAAAAATCATGAAAGCTGATGTGCTAAACGGTGGTAGGATATAATTTCCCGAATTGGTGGAATTAAAGCGGTAGTTGTGGTATAAGCTTGGTCAGCGTAGTTAAAACATACATCGTGAACGTGTCGTGGAGAAAATATTCGCTATCTTAAGCATTACCCTAAAAAAAATTAGCACATTGCATATTTTGTTGACTCACTTAAAGGCTATGTGCGTGTGTGTATTCAAATCGTAGAAATGTGGAATTAAATAGGCATGATGTGAATTCTAATGATTGTGATTTCTGTATGCGAACTTAGTTTTCCAGATGACAAATTTAACCGGATGTGGCAACCATTTAAGGACCAAAATCCAGTTGTGGCAAGCCAGTCAAATATAACATCTTCAGACTTCTGGAACCTTCCTCCAGTTAAAGCATTCAGTTCAGGAATAACCACTAGCAAAGGAAAAGCACTTGAAATTCAGTGGCCACCAGTGTCCCTTCCAAGTACTTACTATTACATTTCCATCTATTTTCAAGACAACAGACATCCAAGCCCTTTAAGCTGGAGAACCTTTGATGTTTCTATTAATGGCCACACCTTTTATTCTAACCTTAATGCCTCAACTAAGGGTGTCACAGTTTATGCTGCACAGTGGCCACTTTCTGGACTGACCAAAATTACCATGACACCTTCTCCTGGAATGCCTGTTGGACCTATGCTTAATGCTGGAGAAGTTTATCAGATTCTTCCCCTTGGCGGACGAACTCAAACTAGAGACAGTAATTAACTTATACTAATCTATAATCTCACTATTTTGCAATTTCTTTCATTATACTATAATTTGAATACTTTCATTGTAATGTGGTTATCCATATAGTAATTGCAATGGAAGATTTGGCTAGAAGCATTCAGAATCCACCTCGTGATTGGAACGGTGATCCTTGCCGGCCTAAAGGGAATTCATGGACTGGAGTTACATGCTCTAATCAATTTGTTGCACGAATCACCATAGTGTAAGTTCATATGTAGATCCTCTGCATTGACTGCACCGTGCAAAGGATCTAATTGCTTTGCACCGTAAAGTCACGGCAAAGGATCTAATTAGATTCTTAATATATACTAGTAAAGTATGCTTTATTTGATTCACATATTTTGATTTCTTGCATGTGAAGGAATTTAACTAATGCTGGCCTGGCTGGGACTCTTCCTCCAAGTATTGGCCATCTAACTGCTCTTTCTCACCTGTATGGAATCTGGCCTTTTGTTTTCAAATATCATAAATAACTCCCTTTGTTATTTTTCTTATTAACTATTAAATAATGCTACTTTGTGAATATATTAATTGATTACAGGTGGCTTGGGGGAAACAAACTCACAGGCACTATCCCTGACTTGGGTGGATTGAAGGAGTTAGAAACTTTGTATGTACCTCACTAGATGCATTATTTTGTTGTTAGATTTCTTAAATTTTCTACAATGACCTGATTTATTACTCCCCTTTTTCCTGGATCATTGTTGAATAAAGGCATTTGGAGAATAACAAGTTTGAAGGAAAACTTCCTCCATCCACAGAGAAACTTCCAAAACTGCGCGAGATGTAAGATTTTGCCATTTAATTGCAAAAACAAGACATTGCGTTGTTTTTCTTCCTTCATTCTACTAGCTTTTTGTTCTGTGCTAACAAATGGTGTTTGTGAAACCAGTTCTTCTGATATGCTAAATAAAAAGTTTGATGGGAAAGCTACCAAACACTAAAGTGAAGTGAAGTCCAAGTAAATGCAACACTACATTTGTGTATCTTTGCTACTTATTATAACTTCATACATATACATATTTTCTTCTGAAACTGAAACCATATTGCTAACTGACAATTATATGTTTTTGGTTTGAAGGTGGCTTCAACACATTCTTCTATCAGAATCAGCATTATGTCATTGCAAATCCTGGCGATTTTGTTTTGTATGTGATTGGGAAATTTTGAATACAATCATAGTTCGAATGAGAAGAGGAGAATCAGAACCAAATGAATCTCATTATTCCCTTATACATATATCAGGAATCATGTTGTAAAACCAGAACTATATGTGAAGTAAATACATCATAAAAAGGAAAAAATGTTGTTATAATAGTTGTCTAAAGAATAGTTGTACGAATATATGTCTCTTAGTTTGTTTGGTTGGTTCATATTGTTTTCTTTGGTTTACCAGAATCAAATCTACCACGTGTTTAAATAGTCTAAGTTCCTTACCACTTAACCAATTGTTGGTAGTTGATATAGATTTCTAAAAGATAAAAATCTATGATTTAAAATGGTGTTTTTTTATGATGCTAATACTAAATTTTTGATTTGTCCACTACTATATCTTTAGTTCAAAAAAAAACTTTAGTTTATAAAAAAAAATATATCAGGTTAAGGAAGACACACATCTCATGCAAAAATAGATTCTCCTATGGTTGTTTCCTTTTCCTAATGGTATTAGACACAATATCTGATCATGCATGATATATACAGTGAAGTGAGCACATGACAGATTATGATCCAATTCACTAAAATTGTTCCTGACAACAAATGTGTGCAATCCAATTTAGCTCCTTGCAAAAAGAAAATCCTGAAATAGTCAGAATTGCAAAGAAATGGCAAGCTAGTCCCTCAAATCTCAGTGCTCCAATCTATCTAAATTGTTAGCTTACTTATTTGTCTTTTACTATATTCCACCTTCTAAAATAATAAACTCAACCTTTTGAGCTCAATTTAGTCTCTGTATGCTTCGTTTGTTAATTAAATCACTTTGGCTGATTTTTATTTTTTATTTATAAAAAAGGACGAAATTAGGCTCTATAAAAACCCAAATTCATATATGTCCGGGTAAGTTTGGCAAAGTCACGGTGGCATAGTGTTTATACCTAGATTGGCTGTAAATTAGGCTCTATTATGATCAACATTCTTATTTTGTGTAGCTTTTATCAAAATTATGGTGGCTCACCATGATTCTGTCAATCTTTTTAGACTATCTAAACATGCGCGACATCTAAGCACGTTTCGAGGTATTCTTGTCGTGAAAACATAGAAGTTACAAAGCTAAACTTCTATATTGACGTTGCTTCTTGTCGTGATTTTCCTAAACTATTCTCAGAAGACCCTAAATCTTCTTTATTCTTCCTTCTCTAGCTCCCATTGAGAAACTTAGCTAGTGGCAACTTTGTAATAATCAAATAACAACCCTCTTCAACTCAAACTTATGTAATATACTTATATTAATAGTCTGAAAATTTCGGTAAGAATACCTCAACTTACCATGTTGAAAATAGAAAGCAACCTTATTGTTCTCGATTTCAAAAAAGTATTATAAATTTGAGTTGCTTTGGAAATAAGTTTGAGCTCTCCTTTAAAATACATTTGTAAGTGGTGAAGTTTTTCTTGACTTTGCATGAGATTCTCACTCATGTGTGTCTTCCTTAATCTGTTTTTTTTTATTTTTATTTTTATAAACTAAAGATTTTCTTTTTAACTAAATAGATAGTAGTGGACAAATCAACAATTTAGTGTTAGCATCACTAATAAAACACCATTTTAAATCGTGGGAAACTATTTTTTTTTGTATGACCGATCTTTAAAGAATTATTTGTTAGATTTTTATCTTTTAGAAATCTATATGAACTACTAGTAATTGGTTAAGTGAAAAGGAATTTGACTATTTAAATATACGATCAGAGGCTTAATTCCAATAAAAAAACAATATGAACTAACCCAAAAAACTAAGAAGTATATTCATACAATTATTAGAACAACATTTTTTTCTCTTCTTTTAAAACAATTTTTTCTATTTTTAGACAAAAATGATAGAGCGAAATAAAAGAAAGTAAGAACACAATATAAATATGAGAATGAGTGAATCATCTTGAAATGTTGTTGAAATCATTTCTTAAAAACATAGAAATCGGTGTAATGAAAGTGGAGTGCATTAGTTTCTTCTAGAAACAAACTTTAGTCATATTCTATTTTATTTAGAGAAAAATATCGTTTTGTTTAAAATCTTCCACGTTCTAATATGTGAATATCTCTTTTACCACAAGTTAGCTAATTGTCTTGACATGCTATATGAATGAATGAACACACAGTTCCATAAATAAAAGTGATGGCATGGCAGAGACTCGCAATTTCAGCCAATACATACAGAGAAGAAGAAGAAGAATAAAAATCCGAATTTGACCCTTCTCTGAAATTATCGCATCTATCTATATGCAAATAAATAAATAAAATAAAAATAAATCGATTTACCCGAATGTTATCTACTACCAATGCAATTTCCCTCATCTTCCGCTCCCGTCCTTCTGACATGGTGGGTCCCACCTCCTTCCCTCGTCTTTTCCACTCCTCACTCTCACGCGCCGGCGGGAACGAGTGGATGAAGGTGAAAGCGAAGGAGAGAAAATGGTCAAGAAATAGAGAAGGATATATGGTTGATAATGGTGAGCCTCTTCCACTTCCCATGACTTACCCTGATTCTTCTCCTGTTTCTCCTGAAGAGATTGATCAGCGTCTTCAATGTGACCCCAAACTTGAGGTACTAGACTCTCTTTCGTTTCCCTTATCTACTGTTTCCGAGACCTTATAGAATTACAAACAATCCATAAGCTGTTTTCAACTTATTTTCATAAGCTCACTAGTATAACTTATTTATTCTTTTGTTATTGAAAAAGCTTATACATAATCACTTTTGATGAGTTATTTTAGGATTGTAAAGAGGTGGTTTATGAATGGACTGGCAAGTGTCGTAGCTGCCAAGGATCAGGATATGTAAGCTACTATAACAAAAGAGGGAAAGAGGTCACCTGCAAATGCATTCCTTGTATGGGAATCGGTAATGCATTTCCTGTCAACATATTACATTACATACTTTTTTTCTTCGTTTGTGCTGGTATACTTTTGAGCATTATCATTTTTTTAGTCTAGTAGCTTAGTAGCTAAACTCGCACACGTTGAGTGTGGAGCAATGGGGAATCTTGGGTTCGAACTTAGGGTCCACCACCATGTCAACGTCCTTACGCTACCAGCAAATTATGATTCATTATATATGTAGCGAAGCAAAAGGGATTTGAGAGGGCTCATGACTATGAAATTCTTCTTTAGATAAACAATATCAAATGTCTTTAAAGGTTTTGCAACATATATATGATCACACTTGGAAAATATCCACAAAATCAGACATGTATGAATTATGTTATTTCGAGATTTTTTTTTTCTTTATTCTTTTGTTTGTTTCTATATACTGTTATATACGCCTAACTCTCCCCAAATGGTTGCAGCCTTATGGGGTGGAGTGGGGGAAAGGATTTTAGTAAAGTTGGTGCTACTTAGCTATTTAAGGGCTTTGACTTCAAATGGCTGAAGTGCTATTTGGGTTCTTTTTTGTATGTGGAACCTTTAGATATAGGCACACCTGATTGTCCCCTTTCTGCAGGCCCAACCACTTTTTTGTCTCAGTCTTTGGAGAAAAAAGTTAACTTCTTTAACTATTAAGCATTTTTAGTGTCTTTGAAATTACGAACCCAGCTTCAAAGTGCTCAAAGTATAACCCTATATCTCCATAGTGATACTGTATTTCTGTTATATTTGTTAGCAGCTTTACTGTTTTCATAAATTCTAATTGGCAGGGTTTATTGCTCTCAAATTATTTTGACTGGCTAACATAGTCCATTAAGGGTTTTCATTTTTACACAACAACTATGGTTACATTCTCCTTTTGTTGTCTAAAAAAAACAATTTCCCTTTGGCCTTTGTAAAAGATACAAGTACTGATGCACATACACTAGGAAAAATTTACTTTAAATGTAAAAAAAAACATTTTTTGGTTAAATATGCTTGTAGTTCCTATACTCATCTCAAAAAAAGTTTAGTCCCTATATCCAGTTTTCAGTCCTTACAAATTACAAAACTGCATGCTTTTAGTCATTCTTTAAGAACTAAAAGCATGCAGTTTTGCAATTTGTAGGGACTAAAAGTGGGCACAAGGACCAAAAGAAAATGTAAATTTTATAGGGACAAGATGCATATTTATCCCTAAATTTTTTATATGCAAGATATATATTTAATGAATATTCAATTGTACATTTTTCTATTATAACGTATGCAGCATCTTATTTTGAGGCATGTATACATATAAAAGCCGACCCTACCCACCTAGTGAGAGATAAGACTTGGTTGTTGTTGTATTTGTATCTGCATATAAAGTCCCAAGTCCTGCATCAAAGCTGTCCAGATGTAAGTGAATATCTGACATATGAGTATGCTATGAATATTAGCATATGATTTATGGTTAAATCATTCAGTATTATACTAAAATTCTTTCTATATGCATTATTAGTTGTTCAGACTTTTCTGTAAAATTATTTCTATCCTTTTAACCATTTCAACATAGAAGATAGTAGCAGCATGATACTAAAACTTGAGAAGACAATATGAATATATTATTGACACGACATAAGTTTATCTGTTAGGTCTGAGACATGCAAAATTATACCTTCTAGCGAGGAGAGAAACTTTCACCGTTTCTTTTTTTTCATAAATGGCGGTGCTAAGCAGCCAGCTCCAAAAATTCCGTAGTGGAATAACTAACCCCTGTTTGAAATATAATGGACAAAAACATGTAATGCATACTCTACACATAAATATTCAGAAGTTACCCAAAATTAAAGGCATATCATCATCAATGATCAAAAGTAATAGCCCTGGCACACAATCACCATCAATCTAAGTTATAATTGACAAGTCAATAAAAACAAGATGTTGGGGCTAAGGTTTAAGTGCCGTAGTGGGTTGGTTGTGGCTGAGATAATGCCCTGGCTCCACCAAAGAGGCACTGGAATTAATAATTCAACAGAAAAATGTTTCAGACTAACTACTTGCTATATGCGTGCGTTGGGCTAGTTGTGACTGAGATGTTGTCATGGCTGCAATCCTCTGCCACTATAGCTCACTATTAAGTACTCTGATATTTCCAGTGCAAGGTTTCAGATTATATTAAAGTTAGATGTATTCTACGGGTTAGCTATTCCAATGTAGAATGTTTCCACTTGTATTCCATTGATCTTTTTCTCGACTTCTCTATATGGTGAACAACTAGTGATTAATGAAATTTTTCTGTTGCATGACTTTGGAGTTGTCCAATTTGATTGAATTAATAAGATTCTCAACCTATAGTCATATGAATCATTACCAGCACCTCTGTGGCATCCTTTTGCCTTTATTTTTTTCTTTGAACCCGAACTTCATCGAAAATTGTTCACCTCACTCTTGCATTTTTAATGCATCAGGTGAGTTTCATATTTGGAATAATTGCTGGATTATATCAATTGAATACTTTTGTACAGTCTTCTGGTGTATAGAAGTTCCGACTTCATGTACTTTTGCTTATGATCCAATTGTTTTAATTGCGCTTTTACTATTTAAGTAAGCAAGATGCCATTTAGGATGTTACATATTCTTTGTTCGGAATTAAATTTTTATTTTACCTAGGAATTTCATGTGTATATTAGGAGTTGTTGTCTTGTAGTTCTTGTTGATCCTACCACGCTTTCATTATGGTAGGTACTCCGCATAGATTCTTAGGTGCTTTATACTAGACATTTCATACCACATTATCTCTGGGGGATAGTGATAAGCCGCATAAATTAGATGGTGCGCACATTAAGTGTTACAAAGTAAGAATTCTGTTGTGTTGGGGTCACGTAAGAGTCTATCTCAAATCAGTGGGTTATTCCTGAATTGTATGCTGTCTTGTCTTTATATGCAAAGTGTCTTGCTTTGGTAGGGCTCCTTTTCAATTGAAAAGGCACCTCGGCGATCCTAATTGTATGTTGACTTTCTAAAATACCATTGTTTCTTTGTATTCACTTTTACTTGCTGTTGTTTTTGAAGTTGTCAACTTGGAATAACTGGTCTTGGTGTCTGTTTTTCAGGATATGTGCAGAAGATAACAGCTCGGAAAGATATTGATTTAATGGAGGACTTGGGTAATGGAAAACCGTCATGATGGTTGATGTTCTCCACTAACCTCGCCCCCAAATTTTTTATTTAATTTTCTCTAGTTCCCTTTCTTTACTTCAGAAATCCATACATCATTTTGATGAGTTTTATTCTTCGATGATTGTTACTCAATATACTCATGTAAATCAACATTTTTACGATTAGAGAGACTAGTAAAGATTGTAACACCCCCACTCCTTCCCTCCCCAAAGAAATGACTGGAAAAGAAAAATCCCCAAGGAAAATAGGAAAGCATACAGAGATCTAAGGAAAGAATGTATTCTTGTCCATTAATTCTGCTTTTCTTTTGAAACACTTTATTCTTTTCATATCCTGCATTTCTTTTTAGCATCTTAGTTTCGTGGTCATCCAGAAATTGATAAGGAATAACTGATGGCCTAAGATTGGCATATGATGTGAGATATCACTGCCTTTTCCATCTCTCATTAATATAAATAAAATAAGGTGTTCTTTTTTCATGTCAATTGTAAACTGATCAGGCTCTCATATAAAATGTCAAGGACAAGTTTCCTTGATTTCCAATACAACCTCTCAAAGAGAAAGTACCTGAGGAAGCCGTCGCGACTCTTCTCAAAGGACAAACAGAACTCTGGGGTAACTATGTTCTCAAAGAACAGACAAAACTCTGGGCTAAAATATATTTTTCAGCCTAGCCTTGATGAGATGAAGATGGTGTTTGACAAATTTGATTCCAATAAAGATGGAAAAATATCTCAACAGGAGTACAAAGCTACCCTGAAATCTCTAGGCATGGAGAAATCGGTGAATGAAGTGCCAAATATTTTTCGGGTGGTTGACTTGGATGGAGATGGATTCATCAATTTCGAAGAATTTATGGAGGCACAGAAGAAGGGTGGTGGGATTAGGTCTTTGGATATACAGACTGCGTTTCGAACATTTGATAAGAATGGTGATGGGAAAATAAGTGCTGAAGAAATTAAAGAAATGCTGTGGAAGCTGGAAGAAAGGTGCAGCCTTGAGGACTGCAGGCGAATGGTGAGAGCAGTGGACACTGATGGAGATGGCATGGTTGACATGAACGAGTTTGTGGCCATGATGACTCAATCCATGAGACATGTTTGAATGCTGTTATGGTTATGTTTCTTCGGGTTGAGTTTAGGTGCACTTCAATGAAAGCCATGGGTGTTGTGTTTATTTATGTGCTCAATAAAGCTGCATTTTGAAATCAGTGGTTCAATACAAATATATTATTAAAAGGATAACTGATCGCTAAAACTTATTGTAATAAATGATATTAACAATATAAAAACAATCTTGGGTTTCAGTTTCTACCTTGCTTATTTCTAAAAAAAAAAAAATGTGAACAGTCACGTTCTGAGTTATCTTTCAGCCTAGGTCAAGAAAAGAAAAAAGAATGCAGACAATCTCATAGGTCTTCAAATTATTTGAGATAGATGTTATAAAAAAAAATACTTAAAGTAAAAAAGTATCAACAAAAAAGCTTTAAAGAATTAAGCAATTGAATTTAAGTGGTTAATGAATTTTAGTTAAAGTTGAATCAATCGGGAGTATCCAAATTCAATCTTTAGCCAAGACAATCATTAATCACAATTTACTTACCTCTTAACGGATTAACAATTCCCTTTCTACTATGGACCAGAGGCTTAAAAAATTGGATCGGAACAATTGGAATACTAACTGCTTTTAGAACACAGCCATTATTCTTTTATACATTAAATGAACGACAATAATTGGTTATGCTTCAATGCACCACTGGACAAAGTGGTACGGCTTAAAACTCTGCCTACAAATTACTAGAGATGCCCTTTTTTAGAGATGCCCTTTTTTTTTTTGAGTAATTATTAGAGATGCACCTTAACACACAAAATTAGTGCTTATATTCTAAAAGAATGATGCCTTTGTTATATTTTTCTGGGGCAAATAAGGGAGCAAAGGCTCCTTTTTTTTCAATTAAGAGAATTACTGCATTCATTCATGACAAAAGAGCTAAAACAGAGGAATGACATGGGAGTTTTCATTACTGCTAACATACAGCTCGGACACTCGAGATAACCATGTTGATTGTTGCCTTCCTTAACAAATTTAACATGGGAGGTTTCAAAATATATATATATATATATATATATATATATATATTAGAAAGACACAACTCAAAAATGATACAACCAGCTTCAGAGAAAGAAAATAAATAAATAAGAAAGGCACAATTTGCAATCAGAAATGATACAGTCAGCTTCATAGAAGCCTTCTTTGTTGTGGTATCAAAATTCCATACTTAAATATAAAATACTTTTTCCCCCAATACACCACCAGCTATACATATGAAGTTTCAAGCAATGTTCCTAAACATGTTTTCAAAAACAAACTTCTTCTACATACTTGCATGGATCAAAGTAGAGCTAAATTTGATGTGGCTAGAACCAAAAAATTATTAAAAAAATAAAACCATAGAAAAGCAATTTTAAACATGAGAGGCAATAGTGCTGATATCTGAACAAGAAGCAAATACATTTTAAATCAGTGCATACTACATAATTCATTCATCTCCTCTGCCTAGCAGTGTTGAAAGCTTCCATGCACAACATCTGTGTTCCCAGATCACGAGCCGGACAGCGCTTAGAAATTTATATATTCATGATATTGTAGGATATGGAGTAATGATTTTTTCACCAGTAATCCCCACAAGAGCATTTTCCATCCTTGAAATGATGAAACCTTTTGTTATCTCTAACAATCAGTTCCCTCCCTACAATCCTAGACATGATCTTGATGGCATTGTGACAGTCACCACAGACACGAAGGTTCTTGATAATCCTAAGAGGTGTTCTAGGAGGAGTACTAATAAGACCATAGGCAATTGCTAGACGCTCACTGTGGTAGAGCAAGGCCTGCTCCTTTGCTTCCTGATCAATGTCATGAAGAACATATCTTGTATCAGGAACATATCCCGCGTCTTTCATACTATTCATAGCAATCAATTTCTCATCATCTTTGTAAAGAGTAGGATTCTTATACTCAATGATTCTGTTCTTGCCATCCAGCATGCTGATTGCGGTATACTTTTTGGGAGGCGGAGTAGGGATCTTATTGGCAACGGCCTTTGAAGGGTCAAGACTAACAATCAACTCTTCAATATGATCTTCAAGATCAACATCTCCATGAATTCGAGCATAACTCTTAAGGGTCTCGAATACTGTCACAGTTGGCTCAAATGGCAGTTGCTCAATAAATTCCTCAGCTTCTTTGAGGTATCCAGATTGACCGAGAACATCCAAAAGCCCCATATAGTGCTCTACCCCGGGTTCAATTCCATACTTGCTTTTCATTGATTCAAGATATATGTAAGCATCCTCCACAGCCTCTGCACTTCCACAAGCCGATAGCACAGCAAGCATAGTCTCTGAAGTTATCTCCAAACCCAGCTCATTCATCTGCTCAAACAACTGCAAACCCTCATCTCCCATAGTACTATTCGCATAGCCACGAATCATCATATGCCAAGAATCCATATTTCTATTAGGCATATGATCAAACACCCTACGTGCATCAGTCATACTTTTACAATTCCCAAACATTTCAATCACCTTGTTATGCATCTTAAAATCACTCCTAAAAGTAGATTGCAAAAAGTAATCATGAACTTTCTTAGCATCCTCAACGGATTTCGACTTACCACACAAATCAAACAAAATCTCAAAGCAATTAGCATCAGCTTTAATACCTTTTTCCATCAACTCAAGCGCCTCTTTCACCTTCCCCTCTTGACAAAAACGTGTCAAATCAACAATCGAAGGAGGCGGAGGAGCTTGCTCCTGAACATTAGGGTTTTGGAATTGGTTATTAGGGTTTTGAAATTGATTAGGGTTACCATTTTGTGGGTTCCACTGATTCTGGTTAATCCCTCGATTGGGACTATTGGGTGGCTGAAAATTAGGATTTTGACGAATGGGTTGCCG
>Ga0315913_1002098_pt1 | contig 22998 bp, 12 predicted proteins | sample MpolsnodulesMG_FD_207736 | JGI IMG/M metagenome (GOLD analysis project Ga0315913, IMG submission 207736) | Medicago polymorpha root nodule microbial communities from Los Angeles, California, United States - small nodules | ecosystem: Host-associated > Plants > Roots > Nodule | place: USA...
TGTAATTTCCTTTATGATTTATCAATGTTACTTATTAGTGTACATTTTGATTTATTTATATTTTTTGGTTTCTTTCTCGGATTTAGGGTGATCGAGTTCATGTAATAACTCGATATAGAGAATTGGAATGCTTTGATTGAGGAAAACAAGACTTATACTTTGTACATAATTGTCATGTGTTTGATAATGACATTGCATTTAATCCCTTTAAGGTTGTTTTTGGTTTTGGTAGAAAGGTACAAAAGTATGACAAGTTAACTAACGTTCTTACTCATGAATTTCGCTCTAAGTCATTTAAGGAAATTCAAGATGGAAAATTCAAAACTGACGTTTTATATGGTATAGTTATGCGCCTTAATTTATTTATGTGTTTTCTCCGATTATAATGTTCTTACAGATGTAATTTTTTTAAGAAATCATCGGGCTTTCATGAGATTGTCAAGACAACGCCAATTGAGACTGGAAAGAAACCGTGTACGAACATTGTGTTGAAAGATAAAAAGTATTATTTTCTAATTTGTTAGCATCAGATGATAGGATTTTGTATAAGTTTGATAATGACCTGAAAGATGTCTTTCCTTATGCAGTGGGAATACAGTTGATGTAACACTATGGAAAAAATAGTCCGTAACTTTATCATTTACCATCTATTTGCCTTGAGTTCTTTGCTTCCATTTTGTAGTCAATGGCTAGATTTGAGATCCTGCATGGGTTCTATTGTGAAAGAGATGGATTTGGCCAACTGCATATGCGCCAAGGTTCTTATTTATCTGCAATTTGTTTTGTACCCAGCACTTCCCAAATGAGATATGAAGGACATTTCTAAAAGGAACACGGAAACACAATCACACTCATCGACAAACAAGCTCAAAAAAGGTATAAGTGTCGCTTGAAAACGGCAAAGAGAGCAAATTACGAAAAATACTTAGGCGGCCAATGGTTCAACTTTTGCCAAGAACATATGTTAGAGTTAGGTGATAAGCTAATTTTTGATCTAGAGAAGCCACCTAAAAATATGCACGTCGTTTCCAAATAAAGATTTGGTGTTCATTATCCGCACTTTGAACATATCGTCTTAACTCTAATCCTAGACTAGATTATCTTCACTCACGGATACTACTTCTTTTCTTGATTTCATCTGATGTAAATATGGGTATCAATCCTTTTTTGGTAACTCCATAACAACAACACTCTTTTTTATAATTTTGGATAATATGTAATCATAATTCACACATCATTGGTTCCAATTGTTTTCATCTTAAATATTATGTCAATTCATAATCTCATAAACTGATTATATGCTCTCTTAATCAGTCCATATATTTTATGATGAATCACAATGTTCCGTCGTTTTAACATCTCTTCTTTCGAATTTTTTTTTTATCGAATACGTTATTGAACCCGTGCGAAGCACGGGTTTGTAACTAGTTTTGTAAAGAAAAAACAATGATACACATTAGAGAATTTTTCATTTTCTTTAGCATTTTAATAATTGAATTATTATAAATTCAATTACAAATTCACACATATCATTGTAAATTTAATACTAATTCATTAATAAATGAATTCTAATTCTTCAATCAAATATAACCGTGTTTGCCGCCATGGAACGATGTATTTCAGAGTAGATCTGGGTCAGATTGAACCATATATTCAATGTTATGGATGGAAATTACAAAGCATGGCATTATGGGTTTGCTCCACTGGTGGGTGGGGACATCGATTCGGTTGCAGTATTGGAGTTTAGTGGAACATTGTATCAACATGAGGCCAAGCATGCTATATAGTGTCACGGTTAATTTTTTAAAGTGACATGAGGTAGATTTTGAACTTTGTTATTATACCTTGTCATACTATAGGAGCTGAGAAAGATATATGCCGGTGCCGGTTATGGTTTTGGAGTATCTTCACTTGCATTAGGTTGTTTAATTGTTTCGGCGTCTTTTATGCCGCATATGGTGTTTTGTGGTGGCTCAAAAGAGTGGTGGTGATGATTTTGGGTGTTTATTTATGCTCAACGGTTGGAAGAGGAGCAGAGGTGTTGCTATAGGGTTTTTCGGTCCTTCTCAATTATCGTGAGGGTCTTAGATACGAGTCCATCTCCGCTGCTACTGTTAGCCAGTATCAGTTTTGGGATTCGATTGGATAATGACTTTTTTCGACATGATTTTGTTCGTGCTACGCTCTATCTCTAGACTGCCTTATGGGTTTGTTTACTAGATTCTGGTGGACCGATCGCTTTTGCTTCGAGATTGGGAGTTAGTGTCTAGTTTCAATTTTATGGGTTGATTATGGAATCTTTTTCGATCGGCTGTGAGTTGAGGGGTGCCTTTGTGATTTGTTTTTGGAGTCTTGTCGACCGATCGCTTTTGATTCGAGATCGGGAGTCAGTTTCTTGACTCAAAGTTGTGGTCTTGATTTGGTGTCTTCTCTTGGCATACTAGGGGTCGAGTGGTGGTGGAACCCGAAGGAGTGTTGGAAAAGGTTGTTTTCAGGTGTTTAATTGGGCTCATCAATGGTTGTGAGAAGTTGAGGTGAGCAGTGGTTTGATTGGTTCGGTGGTTCTTTGGAGGGGTTTATGACGATAGGTGATTGAATTTTGTTTATGTGGTCTTTCGTGAGGAAGTGTGGGGGTGTGGATTTGATTTAGGTGTTGACTTTGTATTGGTGTTTTTATGTATTTTCTTTTATGTGTTCCGTCTATATACGGTGCATTTGGTTTGTAGTTACTGTTTGCCGATTTTTCTTGAGCATAGACTTGATTATTAATAAATTTTGTTGTTAAAAAAAATCCAAAAAAAAAAAAATTCAAGTAAATTTTTTCTTAAATGTTATATTTTATTATTATTTTTAAATTGATAATGTGATAATTTAGCCTAACACTAAACAAACTCTAGTGAACTTCTTATAAATATGTATTTGAAATAATTTCACAATAGGTCGATGATGCTTCTCAAAAATATGTTCAAGTTTGACCAACAAAAGTAATTTAAATTTTGACCCATTTTGAAAGACATTTAATGTGCACCAACAAAAATATTCAAACTTTGACCCATTTTCAAAAACATCTAATGCATTTTAATATAGTCTATATTACTGTCTTATTAGCCATTTTTGCAAAGATTATTGATACCTCTAAATATGGTATATTTATACCTTTTAATGTGTGTATTTTTTGAATCAAAAAAATGTGTGTATTTTTCTTTTATTTTTTTAATAATGAGTTGTTGTGCATGTATAATCTTATGAATATAATAACTAACTAGATTTCCTCATTTAAAATTTCGCAAAATAGATTCAATACTTTAATTTATTTAATTTTAATCTTGATAATACATGTAATAAATTTTATGATATTTTCCATCCTTTTTTTTTTTTGCATTATATAAAGGATGCTAGGGTAACATTCTTACACACAACAAAACTAAACAGCCTATCCATTTCTTTCTCTTTTCTCTCTTTCTTCTTAACCCTATGTGAAATAGCCCCTTCAGAAATTAGAGCGACCTCTACGGGAGTGAATCTCCACAACCTATGATTTATTTTATATAATTGTCTCTTATTCATATTTTTAACTACCCAATTCTAATTTATGATTATGTGTTCTTGTTATGCAGATCCCATTAACATCGTTATCGTCGCCACTAACACTGACTCGTCTTTGTTCTGAACCACTCACTTGATTAGGTTCGTCATTGATTAGTTGAAGAGAAGCAATCGTCCTTGCCACTAGTTGACGCTTCGATGGTAAGTATTTTAAACTTCGATTACTGTAATTTTTCACTTTTTCTTTAACCTTTCAATGTGTGAGAATTGTTGTTATGAATGCATTTTATAATGCATGTTGAGTTGATTGATTAAAATGATACAGAAGGTAGAACATCACTATATAATTATCATTTGTTTTGTAAGTCAAATTTTATTTTTGTATTCATTTTATTGGGTATGCATGGTATATGAAGGAGTCAACCTAGGTGAAAGGAAAGACCTTGAAGCATTTTCCAAGTTGCTGGTAGAATATACTGACAATGGAATTTGTATAAATATGGGAAAATAAGTTTAGTCACTGATATAAAGCTACAATTGGTGTGGTTTTGTCCTTAGAGAACTTCAAATCGATGAGAGACTTGGTACTCTACAAGTTGATTTTCTAGGTCATTCATATTTCAGTAAACATTTTTTTTTTATTAAGTTTAGGTATTTTATTATATTGATTGTGTATATTTCAATGTTTTATTTGTCTGAATTGCATGAGATGAGACAGTGAATGGCAAAGAGATATTTCAAATTGATTATGTTGCTGCATTTTATAAAGAGGCACATTGTTGTGTTCCAGTCTATGATTTTAATGGCATGGTATCGTTTGATATGCTTGATAACTGACACAATTGTGCCAGTTATTAAACATATCAAATGATTCCATGACATTAATATCACATACCGAAACACAACAATCCGCCCCTTTATAATATTCAACAACATCATTATTTTGAAATCTCTCTCACCATTTAGTGTCCCACATCTGCAATCCAGACACATAAAATATTGAAGTATACACATTCTACATAATAAATTACAAAAAACTTAATAAAAAAACGAACACTGAAATACTAATGACCTATAATCCAAACTTGTAGAGTAACGAGTCTGTCATTGATCTAGAATTCTCTAGGGACAAAACCAACACCAAATGTAGCTTTATACCGGTGACTAAAATTCTTGTGCAATTATCAATAAAAACTCCATCAAAAATATATTCTTCTAGCAACTAGGAAAATGCATCAAGTTCTTTCCTTTCACCTGGGTGGACTCGTTCATATATCAAGCACACCCATAACTAATAATTTTTTTAAAATATGTGGCAAAACATTCAATTTAATAATAGGATTACGTATACCTAGTGTTTTAATATTCCTATGTCCCCCCTTTCTTTTTTGCTGCTTTTCTCTTTTAATATATAGTTGATAGTTGATGCTCTTTGCATGAACAACTTTATATAAAAAAAGATTGTAAATGCGGTCCTTCATTATATATCTATCTATCACTAATTCATATATGACATATTTTAATACATTTGTACTTATATAATTGAATTGATTATGATAATATGCAATGGAGATCAGTTATATTAATATCAACTTCATTCTACTCAAACAATGACATTAATCATTATCTGCAATTGATTATCTCTTTATTGGTGGCTTCTGTACTACTTTTAACTTCTTTTTTTTCCTAACTAGATGGCATGTGAGAAAATAAAAGTCTATTCATAGATAACCAATCCATGCATGAACAAATCAAAATCGTTAAAGTAATCCTATGTTTTAAAATCTTCTTTGTTAGATTTGCTCCACGGTTTGTTTCGGTAATAAATGTGAGAAATACTCCATCCCATTCTTATTATGAGGGACAATTCACTTTTAATATTCATTAAATGACTGATGTATTTGAAATATATATATACACACAAGTAAATTGTCTCTTATAATAAGGAACGGAAAAAGTAAATCTCCACAAACTATGATTTATTTTATAGAATCTCAAAAAACAATGATATACATTATAAATTTTTCCATTTTCTTTAATATTTTTATAATTGAAATATTATAATTTCAATTTCAAGTTTACACATATCATCGTAAATTCAATTCTTTCATAGATGAATTTAATATTTTACTATTTTTTATCATTAAAAATCTTACTAAAGAACTATCAATCAAATATAATTTTTCAAGTAAATTTTTTCTTAAATATTATATCTAATTATTTTTTAAATGGATAATGAGAAGATTTAACCTGCCACTAAACCAAACTCTAGCAAAGTTGAATATCGAGAAATTCATCGAGACAATGATTTTAGGTTTTGAGATATGAAGATGCAAGCCATCTTGATTTAACAAAGGTGTGAAGAAGCATCGAAGGGCGAGGCAACGTTGTTGGCTCCAGTGTCACGAGAATACAAGACCAAGATGGTGGAGAGGGTCAGGGGGCCATTGTCTTGTACCTCAGGGATAAAGTTTTGAGAGAAGTTGCGAAAGAGATAACTGCGGATGCTCTAGTGATGCCTTATTGGGAAAAATAATAAGGTGGAGTATCTTACCTTGAAAATAGAGTCACGTGCAAGTTGTCCTTCATGTATAAGGGGTGATCGTTTGGATAGATGTTGAACACTCAACATCATCCTAAACAGGTGGTGCTAAGAACACTCAAGGTCCGGCTTGAGAGGCGGAGGTAAGAACAATCACGATTAACCTTAGAGGTGGATGTTACAAGGTGAAAGTCATAATGGATGTACGTTATTGAAAGTTTAGGTAGAGAAATCTCATCATGAGATGGAGTCCTCCACTACCAGGATTAGGTGGAGACAAATGGTTGAACCATAATGGTAAAACTGCAGAGTCCTTGTGTATTATGCTTTAGTTGAAAGCAATGGAATTCTTCAAGAGGACGGAGATGTGAAATTTAGGGGGTTAAAGAAGGTATGGTATGGCTTGTGGGATACCTAAAAGAGAAAAGGAAATTAGAGGCAACTATTAGCCTGTATTTTTAATGTGTTTCGACAAGCAAGATGGTTATCAAGACCATGAAATTTTCTTAGTGCAAGGTGAAGCATGAAGATTTCGACAGCTTTCAGAATTCGATTGGAAGAATTCAAATTCTCACTGAAGAGATAAAGATTAAAGGTCTAGACACGTGGAAAACAAGCCAAAGTTGTCGAAAGGATTTAGTTTTTGAACGTTGGTCTGTTAGTTATTTTTTCTTATTTATATATAGTAGTTTTTCATAGGTAAAAAATGTCACAAATCATTTACCAAAAGTTCTATAAACGCTAAGTACCAGCGTAGAGATAAACGAGTCCAGAATGTATGTAACAACGATTTGCTGAACCATTTTCATTTATGCAATGCAATTTATATTTTTTTTAAGTTTCTTTATCTTTAAAACTTTAAGTATTTGCTTGTTTTAATCTGTTGCTTTCTGTCGAAAAGACAATTATCCTTATCCTGAAACAATTTTATTCATCTTGTTCATAAACCAACTAATTAATATGATGAACATTCATACATTTTTTGAAAAAACTTTGCACAACATGTTCTAGGATTTCTAGTTTGATCCTGCAAGCAACATTTAAAACTAGTTTTGACATGTTTTCCCCTTCCCATAGTTTTATCGTTGTCGTTTATTATCTTATTTGTATTTTTTACTTTCTGGTTCGGGATGATTTTTCCTTCTTGGATTATCATAATATGACAAAGCTGCATGTATTAACCAAAAACATGATGTAGTAAATCGTTACATCCTTTTAGCTATCAATCTCTTACTTTATTTGGCTAAAATTATAATTGTCTCATTGGAAATATTCCTATCTATTTTTTGGAGATATGATTATGTGTGAAATGGTAATCAAATGAATGCTGCATTTCTACAATATCAGAATTTAGAACTACCTTTTTCCTTGTATATAAGCAATATTTACCTGTAGTAAACTGTGATACATAATCAATGGTTTTTCTCAAAAGCTTATCTGGTATATGATTTATTGGAACATCCCAAAATGGGATGAATTTGCTGGAAACACGTGTACAAGTGGTCGGATTCCCAATGCTGATGCCATAGAAGACATGTGTTGCAAGCTACCTGGTACTGACTTTTTGAGTTCTAAATTCTGGAAGAAGACAGACAGTCGGTATACAACATCAAGGCTCTCTTTTGGAAGCTCAGCATCAACTAATCCTGTGCATAGTGCAACTGATAGAAATGGAAGCAAGGAAATATTTACTTCAAATAGCAAAAGATTTCAGCATCGTAGGGATGAGGGTGGAAGTTTTATGAACCCACTGGCAGAAATTCAAAGTAATTTGAAGGGGAGTTCAGGGCAACATTCGTATAAAATCTCTAAAAACTTTGTTCAAGATGCTGGGAGTGCACAAAGTAACGGTTCCAGCAGATTTGATGGCATTTCATCAACTATTGAAGTACTGAGGAACCAGAATATCAGGTAACTACATTAGTGACTTTAGTATTTATCTTGAGACACTAGTACTGTCGAAAATTACATTTTGTGCTCCTTTTATTTCAATTATGTAATTGAATTATTTGAGGCTTGGACTTTTGACTTTGGTGTAACTCATTAAGTGCAATTTAACAACTGGTTTTGTAAAGCTACAGTTTGTATTGCTGTTTGATATCCTAATCACTACATACGAGCTACATTGTTGACATTAATAGGACAGTTGCTAATGAGTTAGACCCTGGTTATTTGTACAGTAACGTGCATCCTTTCTGCATCCCCTCGCCTTGCTAAAAGATTTAATGTTCTGTTAATTTTTTCAAGAGATAACTTACGATTTTGTTCCTTGTGTTTCATCAGATCATCCGCGTAGAGAAGACATCGTGTCAATGGCTCAGCAAGCATCACAGACTCACCTCGGATCACTAATTTGCTGAAATCAATCTTCTTGTCCAAGCTGCAGTGCACTAGTTACCTTAAAACGACTACTAGACTAGTAGATTATTGCTTAGAAAAAATGTCTTTTTTTTCTCTTTTAAATTAATCATAGTGAGACAAAATCAGCAATGTGTGAATTTGGATGTAAAATGGGAGCTGAGTTTTCTTGATGTGTAGCATAAATGTAGAAATGTGATGCAGACGTAGGAGTTCTCCAATATGTATCGTAATTATTTTGTTATATTAGGTCTTTGGGACCTTTGCCATTGGCATTAGATAGAAAAGAAAGTGACTATGCTGTGCTCAGAAGAATTCCACATCTAAGATATATGGTCTAAAACAACCTTTTTAAATAAACATGATAACATCTGGAGCAATAACATGTGTGATCCACGGGTGAAGTATGTGTTGGTTGTTTGGAGGAATACAGACAGAATATCAACATAAAACATGTTACGCATAACTAAATATTAAGAGTAACTACCGTCAAATTATTAGGGACCAAAAAAGGCAAATTCTTGTTCATGGAAAACATGGTCCATGGTGGACCATTATTAAAAACCATTGAATAAAGTAGGCCTACTGATTTTTATGATGCACAAGTCATAGGTAATTTTGTTCTCTCTCCCACTCTCCCTTGCCACCACTTGCAGCACCCAAATACATGCTTCCGCCAACCTTAACATCCCTACTCTCTCCACCTGTGGAGGCACAATGATGTAGAGGCAGAGCTCCCAGCTAATCGTGTTGTGGGTCTCGGATAGAGGTGGCGTGTTTGGATGTCATTGGAGACGATGAGAGTGGGTCGCCGGGCTTGGTGGTGTTGGGGTTGTATAAACTAAATCCTAAACATGACTTTCTTATTTTAAACATGCATTGGCGACAAGAAAACTTATTTGAGAATTCATTTCAAACATTTTGTTGAGCCAAGATTTGTAGCTTTGAGCATGATTGAATGTTCAATATAAAAAAGTTTTGTAAACACAACGATTTGCTTTCCAGTACTAAGCATCAATGAGTAAAAATAAAATAAATATCTTTTAACATTTTATCGTCTTTAAATTTATCATGAGCTAAAATGCCGAACCATTTGGATAGCCTTTATAACCTTCATGTTCTTAAAATGTGCTTGAGTTAAATGTTTTTGATCCATATAGAAATTTAAACTTTTCATTATAGTCTCCTTAAAATTTTCCTAGGATTTAATCCCCCAAAAAATTTGTCCATGCTTATGGTATATGTTTTTAAGTTAGGTCATATGTAATTTTTAAATTTATGAATGAAGGCTTCCGTTTTTGTTGAGTTAGTGATCCATTGATACCATGTGTAAGTCTAAAATCTCAACCATTAAGAGATTTAGTGATCCGTTGACACCATATATAAGTCTAAAGATTTGGTGTAAGTCTTTACATTTGATTTAAGAATAAAAGAAACGATCATAATTTTCATCTCTTGAATATTCATCATCCGTTTCTTCAAAGTTCAAACCAATAAAAATCAAGAATCTTCATATTTCTTCCAAAAAATCTAACAAAAAATTTATGTTTAGTGACGATGATTGAAGATGAAGATAATGATGAAAATTATGAATGTTTGCCTTTTTTTTCTAGGTATTTTTATAAAAGAAATTATTTATGAATAAAAATATTATTCATAATTCTACATGGCATGCCAACTCATTATTTTTTGAATAAAAAATGTAAAAAAAGATTAACTTGTAAACGCTATAAAAGATCAACAACAACAACCAAGTTATATCCCACTACGTGGGGTCAGGTACATGAGTCAAACAACACAATATTGTTCTAATAAAAACCATGTCTTTCTCCAAATCATTTATCTTTAGATCCTTCATAATGAGTGAATCATCAACTTCGTCCCTGAATTTGTACGAATCGGCCAAATTCGTCCCCCAATTTAACGAAATATCAAATTAGTCCCTGAATTTGAAAAATGTCAATCAATTTAGTCCCTTTGTTCAATTGGAGTGTTAACGGTGCTGACGTGGTCGTTAACCTCTCACATGTCAGATGCCACATAAACATGGACTAATTTGGCTGATAGTAACCAAAATTTCCAAGGACGAAATTGATTGATTTGCAGAAAATGTTCTTTCCTCCCCAACGACTCTTTCTTTCTTCCCCAAATATATAAAATTGGAACCCTAATTTTACAATCTTTAATCTACACACCAAAATTTCTTCCAATAATGAGTGATAACGTTCTTCCCCAATTCAAAAAACTTCAAACCCTAATTTTTTTATTGAATCCGAAAACCAGAATCCCCAATTTCTTTTTATGGAATTGGTGCTGGTCATGGAAGAAATACAAGATTGATAGAGAAGGAAAAATTTGATTGTATAGGAAGTGAGCTTAGGCTGATTAAGTTTTTGATAGTCGTAATTTGCTTGTTTGAGTTTTTTAACATGCTGATGTATTGTTCTATGTGTGGGTAAAGTTGTAATGAAAAGAGGTTGAAGATGAATGAAATGTAGCCTTTCTGCAATAATTTTACCATCATATTAGTCCCTGAATTATTTGTCTAACTATCAAATCGATCCCTGCATTATATTAAAAAACCATAAAATAAGTCCTTGAATTATATAAACAGAAATCAATTTGATCGTTGAAGTAGCCTCTACAATGTCCCACAAACATAACTCATCAACATCCATTTTTTCCCAAACACGAAATTCACCACGAACATATTGCAGCCTCCGATACTCATCTCTCTCTAAACCACCATCGTGATGCAGGATTAGCGTAGGTGGTTGTTTATCATTGCCACTTTCCTTAGCCTTAACCATGGACTGAACCTTCTCCATCAATCTTGTCTTTCTTCCCTGACCAGCACCAATTCCGTCAAAATAATTGGGGATTCTGGTTTTCGGATTCAATCAAAAAAAAAATTAGGGTTTGGAGTTTTTTGAATTTGGGAAGAACGTTACCACTAATTATTGGAAGAAATTTTGGTGTGTAGATTAAAGATTGTAAAATCAGGGTTCCAATTTTATATATTTGGGGAAGAAAGAGCCATTGGGGAAGAAAGAAAGAGTTGTTGGGGGGAGGAAAGAACATTTTCTACAAATCAATCAATTTCGTCCTTGTAAATTTTGGTCACTATCAGCCAAATTAGTCCCTGCTTATGTGGCATCTGACATGTGAGAGGTTAACAGTCACGTCAGCACCGTTAACACTCCAATTGGACAAAGAGACTAAATTGATTGACATTTTACAAATTCAGGGACTATTTTGATATTTCGTTAAATTGAGGGACAAATTTGGCCGATTCGTACAAATTCAGGGACGAAGTTGATGATTCACTCCCTTCATAATAGTTCTTTTTATAATTTTTCTATGTCGACCCTACCTCTAGTGATATGACTCCCATCCATATGGTATACTCTCCTAACTACAGATCCACAAGTCTTCTCTCTTGATGCCTAAACCACCTAAGTATAGTTTCTGCCATCTTTTCTACTAAAGATGTTACCCCAACTCTCTCTCTCTCTCTCTCTCTAATGTCGTCATTTCTAATTTTATCTCATCTAGTCTTACCATACATCCAACACAACATCCTCATTTACTCTATACTTACTATATGTTTGTGTTGGTTCTTCACTGTGTAATACTTTGTCCCATACAACATCGTCAGTCTTACCGATGTCTGATTAAATTTTCCCTTCAAGTTGTGGTATGAAATGATCTCCACTTTCACCTTTATGCTAGAAACACTTCGCCTCTTGCTAAAGGTACATTCCATATACTCTTTATTGCTTCTACTCGAGTGAAACTCATATGTTTCTAAGGCTTGTCACCAAGTCTTCAACCTCCCATTTAATTCTTCCCTTGACTCTCAAAGCAGAACTATATCATATGCGAAAAACAGACATCTTGATGCTCCCTCTTGGATGTGTTCTATAAGTACATTCAAAACTAAGGTAAAAAGATAAGGTTTTAATGTTGAACCTTGGTGAAATTGTATTGTTATGAGAAAATCTTTGGTGTCTCCTCACACTAGTCGAGATCCCCTTCATACATATCCTTAGTAACTTGAAAACTACATTAAAGGTTCTCATTTTTTTTTACAAGATGTTAAGCTCTATTTTATATTATGATACATTTTTAAATAATCATCTTGATGTTGCTCAACTAGAAGAGAAAATCTACATCAATTAATTGTTACCTACAAACTACGAACACGGTTTGAACTGATTACTCAATTTTAAGATATTTGGTCAAAATAGTTAGGCCAATATATTGGTCACCAACACTCTTCAATTATTACTACTCCCTAATGTCTTAGGTGAGCCCATAATTCTTTAAGGTTTAAGAAAACAAAATTAAGTAAATAAATAATTATTAGAATATGTTTATAGCTAATAACAATTGAACAGTTAAATTAGGTCAAGCACCAAAGTTATGGTTAGCAATCATTGAGATCTAGATCGATTTACAAACATCCTTAAACACATAAAAACATTAAGTATAAAATTAACTGAATAAATACCGAAGTAATCAATTGAGTTCATAATATAATTTAGAGCTACATGATCAAGAAATTACAGAGGAGATCCTCTACTTAACCTAATCAAACATAATTTAGCTAAACATTGAGAGAAGAATAGATAACATAACCATGAAGGTGTTGCTCCTTGATTCTTCCTCCTCTCCTTGCTCGGTTTCCTCCTCTTGTGTATTATCCAAAACCCTAATCATGTGTTTCTTCAACTCTTTGTTCTGATGGATGCTTTCTGGTGTTTCTTCCTTTATTTATTTATAGTCATGTTTTGACCTAATTTCTAAGCAATTTAATTTTCATTTGGGTCAACCAAATAAGCGTAATAACCTAAATAAGTGAGAACATTTCTATTTGCACCTCTTTTGCAAATGACCTTCATGACGCGTGGCTCTTAGCACGCAACACGAGTTGCATCGAGACGAAACACTTCTCAATATCTCCAAACCCCATAATGTGAATCTTGAAGCCCGCGACTCGAGTTGATGTGAGGTTGAACATGAAGAATTCTCTTTGAAATTGTGTCGTGTTGCTTATAACAAGTGTTGCGAGTGATGGCAAGGATGATCTTTTAGCCTTTCTTCATTCGTTGTCTCATTTGTCATCACTAAAATGTCGGTAACGACTATACCCTAAAAATTAATATGATGAAACTTGTAATAGCCATAATATGGTCAATTAGGCTTATACCTAAGTCCTCCAAAAAAATTTCTTTACCTATTATACTCTGAAGTGTTATTTCTCCTAGTGTCAACTAGGGGTTGGTTCCTTTCTAATAAATTATCAATGAATAAGCCTAAACATTCACATATATCAAAGGCTGCTAATAGTATATTGATGTTTCAATCCCTCATTCACTCTTATTTCTCCCAAATGAAAAAGCTTCACATTTATGGATTAAGAGATTAAAATCAATTGATACTGAAAATTTAAAAGAATAATTTTTTGTTTTAATCTTGAACAATCATTAAAACATAATGAAACATTGGTGGATAAAATTTATCGTGTGGACTAATATTTTAAAGATAAATAATACAAATGGAAACCGATACACCAATTGATTTTGTTGAAAAATGATACAACAATTGATCAACTGAAAGCTTGTATGGGCTATTTTTTGTGCTCATGAGCAAATGCGCGACCAAGTCTAGGAAAAGACAGTTTCAACACAACTCTAAGTGTGGAAAAAGACAAACCTAGAGAGACCAAAAGAGTGAACCATTAAGGGTTAAATAGGCTAAAGGTTGAGGGATTTTGGAGTAGATTAAAGGGTTTGAAAACACCATTCAAACACTTTGGATGTGAAATCATTGAGTCCCTTAGCCATAAGAAGAGATTCAAGAAAAGGGTAGAACTTAAAGTTTACAGATCAAGGCTAATTTTGTGTAACCTTTTGGTTTCTCTTTGTAAAGAATTCATTCATAATGAATTGGAGAGATCACTCTCCTCCAGACGTAGGTCAAATTTAGGCCAAACTGGGTGAACAAATATCATCATGTTTTTCCTTCTTCTCCTTTATCTTGTTTTATTGTATGTTTTTGTTGGATTACTTTTGTTTTGGTTGCTTCTAATTTTGCTCCACACATCAAAGTATTGGTGTGAGTTTTGTCCAAATTCATAATAATTGGTGCCAACCATGGACCAATTGGAACAAATCATTAGGCGAGCACCATTAGTACCAAGTTGAATGTCGAGAAATTCGTCGATACAAAGGTGTGCAAACACATAGAAGGGAAAGGATGCGTTGGTGACTACCATGTCACAAGTAGACAAGACCAAGATGGTGGAGTGGAGAGGGCTAGGGGGCCATTATCTTGTGCCTCATAGATAAAAATTTGAGAGACGTTGCAAAGGAGATAACTAGGGGTGCTATAATGATGCCTTGATTGAAAAAAGAATAAGGATGAGTATCTCACCTTGAAAATAGAGACACTTGCAAGTTGTCCTTCATGTATAAGGGGTGATCGTCGTTTATATGTTGAATACTCAACATCATCTCGAAGAGGTGGTGCTACTGCTAAGAATACTGAAGGCCAGACTGGAGAGGCAAAGGTAAGAGCAATCATGATCAACCTTAGAGGTGGAGGTTACAAGGTGAAAGGCATAATGGGGGTACATAATTGAAATTTGAGGTAGAGAAATCTCATCTTGAGATGGAATCTTCCATTATTGGGACTAGGTAGAGACAAATGGTGGCAAAAGAATGTACAACTATGTAGTCCTTGTGTGTTATGCTTTAGTTGAAAGCAATGCAATTCTTAAAGAGGACAAAGATGTGCAATTTGTGGGGTTTAAGAAGGTATGGTATGACCTATGGGATTACCTAAAAGTGCACGGGAAATTAGAGGCAACGGAATCTTCAAGAGGACAAACATGATCACTACAAGAGCTAATGAAGATACAATGAAACTTGTTGAAGTAGCAAAAATATAAAATAATTTAGTTGAGTGCAAGGATCTTCAAGAGGGCGAAAGTAATTTCGAGGGTTGAAGAGTTGAAGGTGAAAGAATGTGGGGCTACAAAATGCAGTTGGATGCAAGTTCAATTAGCAAGGTGGTTGACGTTCAAAGTGGTATCTTCGTCGATTTCAAGGCAAGGTGGAGAATTGTTGAATAATACCTTAAGATATGTTTTTTGGGCATTATGCAATTTTGTGCCCAGACGTAAGAAATCAATTGAAAGCGATTTTGGGGCTGTTTTTTTACCACCGGGCGCAACCCGTTTGCACTAGGTGCAAATGCGCGGCCATGTCTATAAAAAGACAATCTCGAAACAAATTTAATTGACGAAAAAGGCAAACGTAGAGACCAAAAGAGGGAACCTTTAGGGAATCAATAGGCTAAAGGTTGAGGGATTTTGGGTTAGACCATAGGGTTTGGGAACATCATTCAAATACCTTGGGTGTGAAATCATTGAGTCTCTTAGCCATGTGAAGAGATTTGGAAAAAGGTTTACGAATGAAATTTAATTTCTTGTAACCTTTTGGTTTCTCTTTGAAAAGAACTCATTGATAGTGAATTTGAGATCTGATCTCTCCTATAGACGTAGGTCAAATTTGGACTAAATTGGATGAACAAATATCGCCGTGTTTTTCCTTCTTCTCGTTTATCTTGTTGTATTGTCTGTTCTTGTTGGATCACTTTGGTTTTGGTTGCTGCTAATTTTGCCCCACACATCAAAGTATTGGTTTTGGTTGATACTAATCTTGTCGGATCACTTTGTTTTATTGTCTTTTTCAAATGCATATGTTGCTTACAAAATAATGTTAAATGACATGAAATACAGTAATTTAACAAGGGATTTTGCAGTATGACCACATAATTAATTTTGAATTATAAATTTTATTTTTTTTTGCCAAAAAAGGCTCGTTTTAGAACTCGTCTTGGGCCTCATTATATGTTGGACCGGCTCTAAAAGAATTCGTCTCAAACTGTGGCAAGTCATCCCACTAAGGGGTACCGATATAGAGTGGCCATAATTTTAAATTCTGAATCTTGAAAATGTTGTTATTAATTCTATAAGTTATTTTTTATTTACTATCTCATTTAGACATTTTTAAATTAGTAATTTTTTTTTTATGTGAAATTCAAACTTTGACCTTGACCAACAAAAAGAGTTCAAATTTTGACCCATTTTCAAAGACATTTAATGTACACCAACCAAAACAAAAAAAAAATCAAATTTTGACCAATTTTCAAAGACATTTAATGCATTTTAATGTAGTCTATTCCATCCATTGCTAATTATAAGCAAATTTGATTTTTTAGGTTCATTCAATTAATGATGTATGTGGCTCATATTATAAACCATATACATAATTAATTGAATGAACCTAAAAAATTAAATTTACTTATAATTAACAACGAAGGGAATATATTACTGTCTTATTAGCTATTTTTTCAAAGATTATTTATACATTTTTTGCATTATATAAAGGATGCTTGGGTCACATTCTTACCCACACCAAAACTATGCAACCTATCAGTTTTTCTCTTTTCTTTCTCTCTTATTTTCAAGTCACCTCTTCCTCTTTCTTTCTTTTTGTCCCTATGTAAAAGCCTCTTTGGTTAAAGTGCCCCTTCAAAAGTTAGAGTGACCTAAGTACCATATTTTAGTCTATAAACTAATGTGAAAAATCAAATTTTCTCATAACATTAGACATGTCATCTTCTTTTATCTACTTTACTCAAGGAATCATTTCTCATCCAATCAATCTCCGAAGCAGGAAAATATGTTATTGATTTAAACACGTCTTATTTTCGTTGTAATCATATTTACAACAGTGATTCATCGTATGTGTGATCATATTTTCATTGTAGCCGAAAAATTGTCGAACAACAGTGATGCATGTCGTTACGCACCTCCATGCATGGACCTGCTCCACCATCACTTTTGTGAGTTTTTCTACCATTGCATTTTCTTGGCACCCTAATTTAACATGATCCAATTTCAAAATCAAAATAGATTACGCTAATAAATTACATTTATTGGATCTACGATTTATAACTGTAATATGTTAGATTCGATTTTGATTTCTGAATTTGGGTTGATTGATTGTAGATTGGAAATGATAGACATTTTTAATTTATTGAAGAAATAGTAAGTCGAATTTGAAGTGTTTAGTTTTATGACATTCTCTGTTAAAAAAATATATCTATTTTTTATTTTACTAGTGTTTTGTTTTTATTAACATATTAGATACAAATATTTGTGACTTTTGTAACAAAAAAAAACTATATGATTTTCAAATTGTTACAAACAATTTTTAGTTTTTTTTCTTCAATTACATGAATAATATAGCAAATATAAAATTTATTCTTATTTTTTTAATCACACTAACAATCAAAAAATTAATTCTTTTTACTGTATTGATGGTAATGGGTATGCATGATATATGAACGAGTCCACCCAAGTTATAGGAAAGACCTTGATGCATTTTGCAAGTTTATTGAAGAATACATTGTTAATGGAGTTTTTATAGATATGTCCAAAAGAAGTTTAGTCACCGATATAAAACTAAAATCGGTGCTGGTTCTGTCCCTAGAGAACTGCAAATTGACAAACTCGTTACTCTAAAAGTTGGCTTTCTAGAAGGTCATTAGTATTTCAATATATTTTTTTATTAAGTTTAGGTATTTATTATGTAGATTGTATATATTTCAAAGCTTTATGTGTCTGGATTGTAGATATGAGGTACTGAATGGTGAGAGAAATTTCAAATTGATGAAAAAAGTGTATTTTATAAAGAGGTACATTGTTGTGTTCTAGTCTATGATGTTAATGTCATGAAATTATTTGATATGTTTGATAACTGGCATAAGGAGTTTGTCACAATGGTTGGCGAGAAACTCCTTGTGCCAGTAATGAAGCATATCAAACGATTTTATGACATTGACATCGTACACTAGAACACAACAATATGCCCCTTTATAAATTGCAGCAACATCATCACTTTGAAATCTCTCTCGCCCTTCAGCGTCCGATATCTACAATCCAGACACATAAAGCATTAAAATATACACAATCTAGATGATAAAATACCTAAACTTAATAAAAGAGGAATATTGAAATACTAATGACCTAGAAAGCCCACTTGTAGAGTAACGAGTCTGTCGTCGATCTGCAATTCTCCAAGGACAAAACCAGCACCGATTGTGGCTAATTGATGACTAAATTTCTTGTGCACATATCTATAACAACTCCATCAACAATATATTCTTCCAATAACTTGCAAAATGCATCAAGTTCTTTCCTTTCACCCGGGTGGACTCGTTCATATATCAAGCACATCCATATCTAATAATTGTTTTTAAAATATGTGATAAAACAATCAATTTCACAATATGATTACATTTACGGTAATTACTTAGTGTTTCATATTTTAAATGTGGTCCTTCATTATATATATATATATATTTAAGACATTTGTACTTATATAATTTAGTTGATTATGATGATATGTAAGGGAGATCAGAGACGTTAATATCAACTTCATTCTATTCAAAAAGGTGACATTACTCTTTATCTGCAATTGATTATCTCTTTTTTGGTGGCATCTTTACTCCTTTTAAACTTTTTTTTCTTAATTAGGTAACCAGTGAGAAAATAAATGTCAATTCATGGATAACCAATCCTTACATGATAAAATAAAAATCGTGAAAGTAGTCTTATGTTTTAAATCTTTTTTGTTATGATTTTCTCCTTGCTTGTTTCGGTAATAAATGTGAGAAATACTCCCTCCAGTCACAATTTACTTTGTTATGCTCATTAAATAACTTATGTATTTGTACTATATATACACTAGTTACATTAGTTATTGAATAAATTTGAAAAGTAAACTGTCGAAGGAGTAAATCTACACAAACTATGATTTATTTTATTGAATTTCAAAAAACATTGACACACATCTACTTACTATATATTAAATATTAATCCCTATGATTTTACCATTTTGCCACCTCACTATTATATGGGTGGATTTCCCATTTTACCCCTCACAATTTTTTTTAATTATTTTATAATTTTTATATTTTTAATAACTTATAACTATTTTCCAATTTTTATGTTTTTAACTATTTTTTAATTTTTTTTCTCCCAAATTCAGTTGCTTCTACATTGCTGTTGTGGGAGATTAAGATATCGTTTGACCCGGCTTTTTTCCAACTTCTCTACATTTTTAAGGAGAAATTAGGCCAAACACAGTATCAATTAAGTACTTACTAAAAAAAGTAAATTTTTTTAAATGCATAAAATTGAATGAAATGAGCTTTGGCCAAAAGTTGTTGAATGTTACTTTAAAAAACTATTTCTCGACAATTTATTTCACAAGCACCTCTTTTCAACTCACGCTGGGAACCTTTTCTTTTATTTTTTAATATTATATTTCAATATGTTTTTTTCTTCCATTTAACTTTTTTTTAACCGTTTCATTTAATTTTTTAAGGAGGTTCCATTTAATTTTATTATCTTTTTTTCAAAGAAATTTTATTATCTTTTTATCAATTATATATTTAATTTCAATATCGTCATCACAACCTCACAAATATTTTTATTCACGCTGTCATTTAACGATACCAAATATTTTTATTTCCTTTCTTCAACCTCGCGAATATATACACACACACATTAACATTTAGAGTAATATTTTATGTCCGTCTGCCTGTTTTTTTTTAAGCTAATGCACATAATTTTTTTTAGTGGTGCTTGGTTGAGTGCTTCATCACCGATTTTTTTAACTATTTTTCAATTTTTATATTTTTAAAAACTTTTAACTATTTTCCAATTTTTTTATTTTTAAATATTTTCCAATTTTTTCTCCCAAATTCAGTTGCTTCTACACTGCCGTTGTGGGAGATTAAGATACCGCTTGACCCGGTTTTTTTTCAACTTCTCTACATTTTTAAGGAGAAGCAAATTCAGTTGCTTCTACACTACCGTTGTGGGAGATTAAGATACTGTTTGACCTGGTTTTTTCAACTTCTCTTGATAATAAGATTAACATTGCTAACTAATCTGATTCAATCTTGTGGGAAAACGCTCCTCCCTCTGAACCCTCTCTAACCTAATCCACCTCCTCCCTCCTTACCCCCAAATCCGAACTTTCTCTTCCAAGATGTAGATCCAATCAACGGTGGTGGTGCGATGAGATCTGTCCTCTGCACCACCAGAGCTAGAACCGTCGGCGGCTCTTTTCCAGTCGGTGGTTTTGTGCCTCTGTCTTTGTAACGCATTGGTGTGCTTGTCCACCATTCACGTTGATCTTCAGGTTGAAGCTTGGAGGTGTTCGTTTGGTTATGTACGTTTTCAATTCAGATCCGGCTATGCACATGTCCGTGAACGGCATCGGATAGCAAAAGACGTTGGTGTTTTTGCGACTCTGTCGTCGGGCTGCGTAGTAGATTGGGTTCACTCCAGATCCGATAGTGATTATGCACTGTTGTTGCTTTGTGTTGCTTTTGGTCTTTGGTATCCTGGTTCTACTCCAGATTTGCTGAAATTTGCAGGATCCAAAGGTTTGGTTGCATTTGTAGCTCTGGAGTTTTGTTCGCTGCGCATAGGTTCGTTGGGCTCGAACGGGCTGATTATGCTGCTGTATTTCGTTTCAGGGGCTGTTGGTTCATGAATCTATCAGTGTTGGCTGTTGATTCTTACACCATTAAAATATATCCCAATCATCCTTTGACTGACATGGAACTGCATGGACTCGAAAGAGTTGTTATTGCTTGTTGTCATAGTTACAGGGGGTAGATGGTACGTGAATCGTTTTCGTGTTGACGATCGATTCATTCGCCAAATTTTTAGTCCCGCTTGGTTCGTCTGTTTGTAATCTTTAGGGTTGGATCCATTTTATGAATTTATTTTTTATGTTTTGCCCATTAGGGTTGTTGACTGGGTCAGGTTTATTCCCCCAGTTTTACATGTAATTTTTCTCTTTTTTTAATAATATATACGAGCAATTGGCAACATATTAGAGTAGGGTCCCAACTTAGTTGGACACTATTCTTTTTGATGTCATTTTGCTCTTTGCTTATAAAAAAAAGAGAGGAGAAGTTGTGCCAAATACAATATCAATTAAGTACTTACTAAAAAAGATACTTTTTTTAATGCATAAAATTGAATGGAATGAGCTTTGGTCAAAAGTTGTTGAATGCTACTTGAAAAAACAACTTCTCGACAATTTATTTCACAAGCATCTCTTTTCAATTCACGTTTGAAACTTTTTCTTTTATTTTTTAATATTATATTTCAATATGTATTTCTCTTCCATTTAATTTTTTTTGAACCGTTCCATTTAATTTTCTTTAAGGAGGTCCCATTTAATTTTATTACCTTTTTTTCAAAGGAATTTTATTATCTTTTTATCACTTATATATTTAATTTCAATATCGTTTAATCATCACAAACTCACAAATATTTTTATTCACGCTATCATTTAATGATACTAAATATTTTTATTTTCTTTCTTCAACCTCACAAATATATATACACACACATTAGCGTTTAGAGTAATACTTTATGTGTGTTTGTGTTTTTGCTACGCTAATGCGTATAATTTTTTTTGACGTTGCATAATGTGTATGATTATTTTTATAAAATTTTGATTTTAATTAAAAGTAAAATTGTAGATGTCTTTTCTTCAAAAAAGATCTAGATGCCTAAAAAAATTATACTTATATATATATATATATTTTGCACCTTTATATTGTAACAAGTTATGCATATCTTTTTCTTATTCAAAAAAACTAAACATATATGTTTCCATGACACCAACAATGTAACAAATATAATATCATATAATATAAATTCTTATATTTTTGAAAGACACCAAAAATATGGTATTCTAATAACGAAATTTGTTATAGAATATAATTGAAATAGAAAAAACCAACTATTTTGATATTATTTATGTTATTATTTCAGGCTCCTCAAATTGTTTCTCCTATTCAAATACTTAACAAGTCATTTATATGATGATACAGATTTGTATTCATGTTACACAAAATAAACGTTATTGAGTAAATATAGTATTTGTAAAAAAAATATCTTTTATTTTTTAACATTTTTAACCTTCAGAAAATATTTTAAACATTTTTATTTATTATGTTAATTCATAATTCATAACATTTCTTTTGGTCATATCATTGAGGTCCAAAAATTTGATGATACAGAAATTTGTGCATTTAAGATTAGGTTAATTTGATGATGCAAAAATTGATCACATAGAAATATGTTAGCTTCTTTCGATATCATAATGAGCAAAGGGAATAAAATTAAATGATGTATTATTGTATTTCTATATAGGACTTTCAATGTCAAGGGATTATGACTACATTAAGGATCTCAAAAATGATTTGGACATTCGGAAAATAGGATTTGGAGTACTGAATTCTTGGATTGTGACTGGTAGTAATGAGAATCAACATATGAAGCTCATTATTTGTGATGCAAAGGTTTGATAAGTTAGTTAAGATTTGTTGTAATTTCCTTTATGATTTATCAATGTTACTTATTAGTGTACATTTTGATTTAT
>Ga0315913_1002099_pt1 | contig 22995 bp, 17 predicted proteins | sample MpolsnodulesMG_FD_207736 | JGI IMG/M metagenome (GOLD analysis project Ga0315913, IMG submission 207736) | Medicago polymorpha root nodule microbial communities from Los Angeles, California, United States - small nodules | ecosystem: Host-associated > Plants > Roots > Nodule | place: USA...
TTTTTAAGCATGTGTAACCGGTTACACATTATATGGTAACCAATTACCAGTGTTACAAAATTCCAATTTTTTAGAACATTATAGTATAACTGGCTACACCCCCATATGGTAACTGGTTACCACTTTCAAAATTTTAAATTTTCTGAATCAGTACCATTTCAAATTCGTTATATTCATTATGGACTATTTTTGAAAGGTAGCATTGCTTCATAAACATTCTTACAACCTCTATAAAATCAATTGAGACTATATCAATTTGAACAACAACTTTCATATTCAAATATTGAAAGATCAAATATCACTTTCTCACAAACTTTCAAACTTCCATTTTGTGAAACCTCGATTATATTTTCATATCCAAAAAAGTTTCTGAGCATTAAAATATATTTATTTGAGAGTGATATTGATTTGATAACAGCCATACAATTATTCTTCATTATTCATTTGTAAAATTCTCATCATTGTTTGTTGAGGAATCTTGTTAAAGATAGCGGGATGATATCTTGTCTGTTTGTAAGAATTTCATCATAGGGTGTGGTGAAGATTCTTGTTGTAAAGATAGTGGGGTGCTATCTTGTCGTTGTATAGAAATATTGTTAGGGGGTCTTGGGGTGAGGTTGTTTGTAACAAAAATTCTATCATAGTGGAAATCCTTTGCGAAGTGTGGAGGGAGTATATGTACTCTTAGGTTAGACGAGGAACCTAATTTATTGTGTTCTTTTTCTCTTCCCTACCCTCTTCACACAACTCTATTGATGGGTGAAGTGAAGTGCAATGTGGATGCAACAATTTTCAAATACAAAAATTGATTTTGCACCAGCATGTGTGTTAGGGACAAAATAAGACAATTTATTTATGCTCAAATGGTGTGGAATAATGGTAAACTAAATCCACAAGAAGCGAAAGCATGAGGCCCAAGACAAACCCTAACATGGCTTTTGAATTTGGGCTTCTCTCGGGTGGCGATAGACCTAGATAACAGGTCAGTGGTGGACTATATTTCGAGTAAACTAGGGCACAAGTCAGAATTTAGTGCTATTCTAAGTGCTTGCAAGAATTTAATGTTTTCTTTACCAAATTGTAGGCTAAATTTTATTGGGTGACAAGCCAACAATGTTACTCATTTATTGCCTAGAGCGACATTGTCATATACTAGTCATCATTAATTTGATTGCATTTCAAGCTTGTATTTTGTTTCATAAAACTGTCTTTAATAAATGGTACGAGAAAAATAAATTGAAGAATTAAAAAAAAAAAATTAACGATATAATAAGAATAGTAGCAATAATACTCCATATTGTTGCCATTGCAAATCTACAAATAATTTAGGACAATTTTTTTTTTATAAAATAACATATAATTTGAAATGGATGGAGTCAAAAAATCCTTAAAAAATGGTATAAAAGATAAAACGAAATTTATTTCTTTTTTCTACGTATAAAATCAAGAAAACTATCTTAACTAAACTTACAAATTGCAGAGTTTCTCAATTGATGTAATAAATTTTCAAGAATAGATCTCATTTGACTTTTCAAACTATCATGATTGAGTCTTACTAGTTGTAGTCAAACCAAAGCTGCGCTTACAACATAGATACCAGCTGACCAAATAAGACTCATATCATATGACCCTCTTGTTAAAAAAAACGACTCATATGATCCTGATATTATATTAGTTATTTCTTGCATAAAAAAATAAATTGTTACGTTCAAAATATTGTAAAACAATTACACGGTCAACCAATTATATTCTTTCGATCATTAAAAGACTTTGAGTTTTATCATATCTAATTTTTAAAAATAATTTATCATTTGGTTGGTAGGATAAAAAGTTCTACATCGTCAATATATCAAAATTATCTCTCTATATTTTATATATTGGAACGATAAGTGATTTTTTTTTTCTCGAGAGAGAGAGGATTTGTGTAAATAGTATAAAGAATATGATCATGTTATTTTGAGTCTGGTAATAGTCTCTCTCTCTTACACATCGTTTATGATAGAAGTTTGAAGATGAAAGAGAGAGTTTTCGTCTTTGAAGTCTTGAGCAAGATTGTCGCATAAAGAACATAAGGAAAATTTTAGTTGTACGAGGAAAGGAGAATGATATTATACGATATAATCGTTTTGTTCAAATGATATTATACGGTATAATTGTTTGATTTTACTCCTTAAAAAATTAAACTAAATGTTTTCATCCTCACAAAAAAATTTATTTTGTTTTTGGTCCTTAATGGTCATTTAATGTTCATATAAATGGCAAAATTATAACTCTTTTATGTTCAAATTGTATCCATGTTATGTCCGTTTATTATATTCGACATTTACATATTCATATTATGTTAAAAAATGTCAAAAACACGTTAAAATTTTATCCATTAAGGACCAAAAACAAAATAATTTTTTTTTATGAGGATGAAAACATTCAGTTTAATTTTATAGGGACTAAAATCAAAATTCGTTATATTTATAGGGACGAAAAACATATTTAATCCTAATTGTTTTAGTTACTCTTTTCTGCTTAAATCTTGATGTACATTCTTTGCAAAAATAAAAGTATCACGTCAAAGTCCAAACGATCAAATTATTTGGTGAATGAACTCAAACCTAAATTGGTCGATGACCAAGAAGAAAAGTCTCGACCAGCGGCGAAGCTAGTAAATTTTTTACGAGAGGGCCAACATAAAGAAGAAATAAAATATGTTTTACAAACTTATATATTAACCTTTTTTTTAACACTAATATATAAAACTTAATCGATAAGTAAAATAAACTCACAGTATTTTTTACTTATATTTAATGAAACAACAACAAAGAAAATAAAAGTTAATAGTAATTATTTGTAAAAGATGAGCTCTATGGAGTTTTGAGAAGACAAAATTATCCATATTTGACACTAAACTAAATAGATTATCAATTTTTGTTAATATAATATCTCTTTGAACCAATAAAATTGTTTGGAGTAGCCAAATAATATATTCATGGGGTAGCTATATATTAAACTTATGCTAGTTATTCAAGATTTTTTTTCTCTTGGAGTAGCCAATGCTACCCCATCCCTTTGAAGCCCTTCGCCCCTGGTCTCGACCATCGTCATTCACCCAAGTATATTAAGAAAATAAAATCAATAGATAATTATCTTTTCCAAAACCTATGACATACATTCTCTAGTTACTATTATAAGTTGATCTGTCCGGTAAGGGACCGATGTAGGCAACAGTGGCGGAAAGTACTCTGGTACGGTGGCGACGAATCTTCACGGTGGAACGAAAGGTGTCTGCAAGCACATCAGCACTCTAACACTTAAGTCAATATTGAGACTGAGAAAGAGTGTGTAAACAGTGTGGGTAAAGTGAATCGTACCTTGAGGATGAAGCTAACTCACCCTTATATAGGCGTGTGTGAGAATAACTGTCTCCATGAGATGCGGCGTGTGATTAGGAGGAGGTTAGAGGACACATGTACGGTATCTGATGCACATAGGCGTGCTCCAGTGGACTAAGGTGTACTGGTATTGGCGTGTTTCTTCAAGCGATGCGCCTAGTCTAGTGGATTTTTAGTCCATGTGTCACAATGAGATTGACCTTCTGATCGGTCCAGAACATAAGTAAAATATTATTTTTTTAGTTTTATTGAATAATTGGTGTATCTTTTTTTAACAGCAAAATTAATTAATAACCAAATCTCTGCTCAAGACGAACAGAGACCGGTGATTCAGAGACTAAAAAAGGCGTCGCATATAGGCGGAACATCCAAAATAAACACCATAAAAAACACTCAAACACACAACTCCTAACCAAGCCCTACCTTCAACACCGTTGAGGACAATCCCACCAAATAAACTTCACCTCCTAAATAAGACACCATTGCGAGCTACCACTGAAAGTGATATCTATAACCACTCATCGCCACAACTCATCCTAAAAAACACCCATCTAAATCAAACAACCTGTTTGCATCACCATAGCTGAGTCACACCCGAAAAAGTCCTATTCTAATACTTATGATACTTGCTAGATACATCAGTTAAATCTATACGGCTAAAAAGAAATAAAGAAGATGACACAGTAAAAATAAATTTTGCCTCTTTTTTTTTAAAACGATATATTTTGATAAAAGTTTTAGTGTTTTTAGCATATCATCAATAATAAAGTAGGAAGAATAAATTGTGTACCTTTGAATTAGGTTGATGAATGATGACTGCAGACAACTATAAGAGGGATAACTACCTCATTCCGTTTAGCGCTAAGTTTTCAGAGTACTGTTCAGAATGCTTAACCGTCTGATGGGATGACGTTTAAATAGCTAAACGGCCGATGGCAGAGACCTCTCATTGGGCTTAGCTAAATGGTCTAACCCATCACGATCCATTTAGAAAGAATAGCTCAATCACACATATTCATCAACTAATTAGTGCTCAACACAATAAACCATAATTTATATTATAATATTGACTTATAATAACTGATTATTGTCAATCCATAATTGATTAATTAAATAATTAATCCAACATATTTAACCTCCATTATTCAATAGTAATGATATGTTTTTCTCTTTTGAAGGAGTAGTAATGATATGTTTATTAAGCTAGTATCATAGCATACTACTAATTTTATTTTCTTAATATGCTTACACTTGGCAGAAATCAATGGCAGACAGTGATTAGGGCATAATTACCACATTGACCAACTTAGAACCTTGCAACTGCTGTGGTTTTGGTTTTGCCGACAACTAACATGAGCTTTTAAAAATAAATTGTTGGTAGCCTTGTCTTCCTTCTTAGGATGAATGTAAGTTATGGTCAAACATAAGTGGTTGAAACATAGTCTATATGAGTGCTATAAACTTCGGATCATTAATTTTGACTCTTATTTTAAAAGAAAAAACACAGAAAATAAATTTTAAGTAGAATATGAATATGTGATTAGTAATATTTTATCAAACATCATGACTCTAATATCAATATCTTAAAAATCGATTGATTCGACTTGTTGCCTACATTTTGATTATTTGACATTTGAGTGGTTTGACGATTGTTTCGTCTAAATAAGATGGTAAGATTTAAGTAACCTGTTTGGGTTGGTTTGATGACTTGTAATTTTATAGTAGTCTCTTTCTTAAGATTTTAGATTTGATTATCTCCGATATCAATTTGAGTCGATTAATTTAACTCTTTAAAAAAATACAAATGAAAAAATTAGCTACTCGTCTAACTTTCTAACAAATACTATTATTTAGTTTGACCCTACCATAGAAAATTTCTCATTTTTCTTTTCTACAAAATACAATTTACGCTTGTAGCCATCGATGTTCAACGTGGTTTTAGATACTTTGAATCTAATTTGAAAAAACATATTAATGTTGAAAAATGGGAATCTAAATCTTGATTAAGAATTTGGTAACATGTACATTGGCTGTTTCAATAAAAAAAATTGGAAACAAGTTTTTTTAGAAAAAGAATTGGTAACATTTAATCTACCTCACTTTCCTAAGTTTTTTTTAAAAAGAACATATGTTTTACCAAACATAAGAAGTTAGTATGTGCTTACTTTTTCTATATACATGCATCTTTCATTTATTTCAAGCAATAAAAAAATTCAATGCCCAAAATTAATAAAACACGTAGCAGTGATGGACTATGTAAATTGAATCCTGGAGAAAACTCAAACACAATTACAAGAAGTAGCATATGTAGTTGTCTTTCCATATGTGGCAATCAACAAAGTTTACAGATGTTACCTATTGGTTAAGTTCAATTAATTAATTTATCATTCCCTCAAGGATACTTTTACACGTTGTATAACCAAATATTAAGCAAATCATTCCCTTAAGTATACTTTAATACGTTATATTAACGATTTACATGACTTATAACCAGTTTGCACACTCTACTTCAAAATCTAATTTTTCTTATGTGACTGACGACAGTGAAACTTCATGTATAATCTTTTTAGTCTCGAATATAAGGAAAGGAAAAAAAAAACTAATATTCGTACTTTTATTTTTCTTTTAAGTGTTGAAAAAAAAGAATTTCCATTATATTGTAAAATATCATTCAATTAGAATAATTATTATTTTTCAATGACTAATTTTATTTATATAAGACAAGTGACTAATAAGTTGCAAACGTTAGCCAAAATGTCTGCGGATCCTTTAATTGACCACCATCCCATATAAACATCAAATTTGCACATAAACTTTTTTCTCCCCAAGAATCCATAGCCAAGATATTTATATATATACTATTTCAGATTTAAATACTCCAGAGGAAGTAGTTTATAAGAAAAAGGGACATCACTTTGGTTCAAATTTAGACCAACTACATGTACTTTTTTTAGTTTATGTAATTCAAGTGATCTGCATGGATGGAGTCGACTACATCCTAACTAACTGAATGTTAAGATTTGATAATGGAATCTCATGGACTGAACGTTTTTTACAAGTAGATATTTATCTCAAATATTTAGATATTGAATATGTTTGATACGCATCAAATATTTAGATCGAACCATTTGATATTTCAAATGTTAATAAAAACATTTTTATCTTTTGTGGTAAAATCTTTATTATTGTCTCCGTGAGCTTAGTTCACTTGGTATGGGATAATACATAGTATATGCAGGGGTCGGGGTTCGACTACTTGACAAAAAAAAATCTTTATTATTGTTGCCGGGGGATGAAAGAAGAACAATGAACTTTCAATGTGACTAGGTCTGGAACTATGGATTACTTTCATATAGTTAGCCAAAGAAATTGTAATCATCAACAAAAACCCTAATTGTGCAAACAAACTACGTATATTTCTCACAAAAAAAGTGCTATAATATGAATATTGATCTCTATTAATTTTTATGAGTTTTTTTTTGTTTCGGACCGGCCATGAGCCCAATCTCGAGATGACACGTGGACTAAACGTCCACCACACTAAGGCGTGTCGCTTACAGGAATACACTAGCAACAATGCACCTTACTTTATTGAAGCACGCCCACGTTCATCCCACGCCGCACACGCGGCCTTAACGGCCTCCTAATGAGGTGCCACATTATACGAAGACGGTTATTCTCACACACGCCTATATAAGGGTGACTTAGCTTCACCTCCAAAGTACGATTTATTTTCCCACACTTTCTTACACACTCCTCTCATTTCTCATACTGACTTGAGCGTCAGAGTGCTATTGTGCTTACGCACCTTTCATTCCACCATGAGATTGCATCGCCACCACACCGGAGCACTGTGCCGCCACCGTTGCCACAATCCGTTCTCACTAGACATAACAGTTTTTTTTTAGAAATTTGTACTTGATTTTGATCTGTCGGTACAAAATCCAAAGTAGTACTATATCAAAAAGACGTGGATTGAGAAATCTTCAAAATTGTTGTAGAATTTGGCTCCCTACAGTATGTGACAAAGATTGCTGAGATTAACACACATGGTTCACTTGCATGCCGTTGGTTAATCCTACCAAGTCGTGACTTAGGAAAATGAGACAAGCCTACACACATGTCATCAAAGGGCGATTTCCCAGCACGTTTTTCACACAATGAAACAATTGAGCCTTCAGCTGTTCCTAAATCACCACATGGATAGTAACAAATCCACCACCAATATTTTGACAGAAGGTTTTCCTAACCTAGAATTGTTTTCATCTTCTGTTGTTTTTTGGTGGGTATTATCTACCTATGTATCGTCTACCTCAGGGTGACATTTTCTTTATCTCTAACCTTTTCTATTTTCGAAATAATTTATTTTAATCATCAATTTATCGACAAGTTTCTTAGGTTTACTTCTCTACCCTTTAGGATCTTCCATCTCAGGCTTCTCATGTTACGTTACATGTGCACCCGTCATCTTTTTGCCAAACTTCATGTCATTATTCACTGAGGGTTGCTATTGGCTAAAGAGTTAAACTTCCAAGTTATTATTTGCTACACAGATTTGATTTAGTGTTGTTTTAGCCTAGTGTGCTCTGCAAGTCAGAAGTCACTATTGGACTTCAGTAAGCCCAATAACGAGTTTAGTAATGTTGCTGACTAATTAGCGTTATTTACTAAACCCACCCATTATATAAGTCATACTTATATATTTCTCTTTTGACTGTTCTTTATGTGTGACCATATAGGTTCTTGTCACGTTGGCAATAATATTAAATCTAATATTTAATACTATAAACAATGAGCGGTATCTAGCAACACATCATTGCTACTCAAGTGACAAGAATGTCAAGTGATCTAACGAAACTATTTCCATGACAATATTTATGTGTACGATTACTCCTTTGTCCTAATATCTATATTGATCTCAAGGCATAGATATTGTCACCCTTGTAAAGATTAATATTTATATTTCTTGATCCCGAAATATACTGAATAATGAATAAGTCTAATATCTCATATTGACTTAGTTTGGCATGGCCATGCAGTTTTACAGTCATATTTCATCAAGAGGCCTAAAGATATATCTTATGTTATGTGGAGGGACAAATCTCATCTAGGACACTCATGTCCCTCAGCATGATTTGTCAAGTACTCATCAACCAACGTTATGGTTATCCTTTTACGGACAACGTTAGAATGGCAACAAAGCACTTGAGTCCACATCTAGGGATCATAGTGGTTTCAGGTCTAAGAGTGATATACACTATTATCATTGTGAGAATATCTTATGACAATTTCATAACATACTATGTAGTATTCTCATGGTGGGTCAATCCAGTATAAATATTACTCCTAATATTTATACATATGTATAGACTTAATATCTCATATCTATGACCCATGAGATGCGGTCATCAGTCTACATACATAATAGTCTCGACGCTTTATTATTATCCTAATTCATATTAAAACTTGACTACGGATACATTTAAGAATAACGTTCTTTATGATAATGTAATCTCATGATTAAGTCACACTTAATATATTATTACATGAACTATCTATTCTGGGGACTTTATTAACATTACTATAAATATAATAAAGAGTGTCATATATTATTCAATAATAAAAGTCATGATACATAAGATAAGTTTAACCTAAACTATTGGCTTCTAGGGCTTACACCAACGAATAGAAGGGCTTTTTTTCTTGAATCTTTTTAAGTAGCTTGAAACAAATTTAGTGTGTTTAAAATACATCTGGGGAAATAAACAGAATCAACATCATTTCTTTTTAAAATACAACATAAAATTTAGAAAAATCAATTGGGTTGTCAAATTTTTATTATTTTGAAAACCATTTATTGATTATAGTATAAGGGAACGGTAAGAGATTATAAACATCTATTTTACAATGAAGTATAAAAAAATTAAGAATCGTTTATTCAAAAAACAAACGAGAGAATGACAAGAGATTAAAACAATTCTCTTTTGCATTAGATTTATAAAGTGAGTTCCTAAAAAGAAAGGTACAGAACTCCTAAAAAGAATGAGAGTAAACCAAACTAACACAAACTTAGTAGCCATTCCAAAACCAGTTAAAGTGCAGATAAGTGTGTAATAATAAGGCACACATCACAACTCTTTAGCACTGACTACTGTCTCGAGAGACTGCATACCTCCTCCCAACCAAGCTCTCGCTTGATCGTACTAGATTCAAACATGGGAAAACTTTCGGATTCTACACTCCAATCAAACTACACTCATCTCATCCACAGCTTCCTTTCGGATAAAGTTTAAATATTATCATGCCAGCATACCATTGTTCGAGAAGACAATCATGCTCCCTTAATGGATGAATCCTGGATCAGGATTAGTTTGGGAGAACAGTTTTCCTGGATATCATCTTCACATTTGTTAAACAATTAGGTTTGACAATGAAGAAGTGGGCAGGTCACATTGGCAGTGAATCCAACACATTTTAGCCTGAACATAGCTAAAATCACATTTGACAGAAGATGACATTTTATACTATGAATCCAACACACGCTTAGAGTGTGAAATTTCTTAGACAGAGCTTTTGACAAATCAAACAGAGACTAGTTTTCAAGCATTCATGTAACACATCAGTTATACGTGAAAGATAGTAGGTTGGACAGAATAAATATACTAACTAAAACTTTCTGGTCCCTGTTTGGCAGGTATAAATAATAATGTTCATATATACATGACCAAGATATTTGTCAAAACCCACCTTACAAAAAAATAATAAAAAATACCTCCAACTGGAGATTATGAATGAATCAAAACTAGATACATGGTTAATCTAATAAATTATAACACAAATAGACCGCTCTGGAACTTTGATGTACACAAATTAATAACTCGGAACTATGACCAACCAATCATACTACCCATTCAACAAAACGAGATCTGGACTGACGTGGTACCTTGGACAGTTGACGACATTCATATACTAAAAATGGTCAGCCAACGAGACTCCTGTCATTCACAGTCCAACCCACTTCACCCATCTGAAAATCCGACCAACTCTCATTGGCAACCCATAGTCTTTGGCAATAGCAGGCTCTCTTCTAGCAACATCAGGTTCTGACCAAACGTATACTCCGCGTTCTTGCCTACTGCCAGGTACAGTATTATCCAAGATAACGGCGACAAGAAAAGCTATCACCATGTGCAGCGAAAATATCGTATTTAGGAAATAGTTCAACTGCAAAAGGAAAATATATTCACAACTGATTTTAGAAAGGAAATGAAATTACATGTTATTCAACAGCACATACATCTCTCAATTAAAAATGGACGTAAGGAGCTCAATGATTAGAAAACAATATTCAAGTGCTAATAACAATGGAACCACAAGTTAAGATGACTATCATAGTATAAATTTTTCAGCTAGTCCACTACATCATGAATTTATTATGTAATATTATCATATATAGTAGTTATATATGTTTGCTTAACACAATAAATAAGCAGTAGTTACTAGTTAGCAACCCTGAAATAACATGCAGGATGCTATAAAAAAAAGGCGCTTATAATCAAAAGCCACAAGCAGTAGACAGTTGATCTTAAACCATATTGTACGCAAGCAACGACCAATTTCACTATTGAATATGCAGGTAGTTTCTATTCATTTACAAAATCATGGAGATAGATATGCATATACCATGATGTTGTTTTCATAGGCACACGCCTACCCTAACCGATGGAAATGTGATCCTTCTTTTTTTGTAATATTTATGTAAGCATCCATATGTCAGACACGCATCACACAAAAGCAATCATACGACATCCAAACAACACATGCCAGGCTCCTCATACAAGTGTTTCAATCAAATTTTGGGTTCTTCCCTTTGACACACCTCCAATACTTGATACTCATCAAACACAACTATAATGAGAATGGATCTACACATTTTTTGTAAAATAATAGAAACAAAAATGCTTTCAAAGTAATCTAATAGTATTTTAATTAGACATTTCATAAGTTCTCAACTCTTCTTTCATACACATATTATCATTTATGATCTTCATCTTTCTTTCACGGCTTCCCTTTTCCGGACTCATATTTCATTTGTTATACTCTTTCATCTAATTTGGTGGTCATCTTGATTTTCAATTTAGATATTTTATAGATGATACCCAAATCAAATTTTATGTAATATTTTTATGGTTTTACTTCTCTTTTTTTTTTCTTTCTAATATATTTTTATATACGTCGGTGTCCTATATTTTGGACATGAGTGGTGTTGAAGAGTTCCGGGTGGTGTCCAGTGTTCATGTCAGTCTCGGTGTTTCATACAGTGTTATAGTAATTACTACCTCCGTTCCTAAATATAAGACCCTTTTGATAAAAGCATAATGATTAAGAAAAATAGTTTTTGCATTAAATTTGTCGATAATGTACATTCTATTTCCAAAATCATCCCTCGATTATTAAGAGAGAGAAATAGTTGATCTTTTAATTCTCTTCATTAATTAGGGGTATTTTTGTGAAAAACAAACCAATGTATCTTTCTTTTTAAAAAAGAAATTAATGTATCTTGAACTTTAAAAAGGGTCTTACAAAAGGAGACAACAAAATTTTGAAAAAGGGTCTTATATATAAGGACGGACAGAGGTAGTAACAAATTTCAATCGCAGAATTTATACCATCAAAATCAAGCATAAGATTCGCAATAGTAAAGGAACATGACACAGAGGCATACCCCTCCATATTTGCTGTGGAAAGGCCCGTGAGAAGCCACAATGTAAGGCTGAAAATAACTTGGCACTGACAAGTTGGAATTTGGAGAGATGCCATATTGTTGAAAGTATGCGGGTATGGAAAGAGAGAAGAACAATGACAATCCAATTATAATGATATTGCGAGAGCTGCCAGCCTCACTATAGCGTAGATTGGACAAGCCCAATGCTGTAAGCATTGCCCACATAAAGCAGAGGAGACCAGCAACCATGACTCCAGGAATTGAAGCAATGAACCCTCCAACCTTCCCTGTTAATATAGTAAAAGCAAATTAAACATAGCGTATTTGCAATAAAAAGCATTACAGACGAGAGAATGAAAAAAAAAAAAAAAAAAATATGTGCACCACAAAAGAAGTCAGCAATCTGCAATAAATGAATCTAGGAATAAATCAAATATCCTAATATCTAATCATTCATCATCAAATTCCAAAAATACAACCAGTGCAAAAAATCAAAACTTTATTTATTCCATGCAGTTTGATGATAAATTTGTTAACATATAGCCATTTTTATATGCCAAATGTATTGATGGGGAAACTGGTAAAGTAAATACCAAACAAAACACAACAATGGAGTATCTTTAATATAACAATTATTGGACATATGAAATGGGAAGCAAAAAAGTACTACCGGGACAGGAGGGATGAAAAGGCATCCTCCAAAATAAATAAATAAAAACTAAATAAAAAACACAAAAAAACAGAGAAGCTCAAGGGTGTATCAAGGTAGCTACGGCTGAAAAAAATCATTGGATCGAGTCATAACTCATAAGGCTTCGCCAAAGTATTTAGACTTCGACACAAGAAATTCACACCGAATTGCAAAAAAGTATTTAGCTGAATGGCAATTCAAAAGATATTGGCCACGGTTTCTAAACTATAACACATAACAACGGAAAGTCCTGTGTGAGGCCTTCGAATCTATAACATGTAATTTGTATTACTTCCAGCTTTCAAGACAAAAGTTTTGACCTTGGGGGAAGTTAATGCAATCCATATAGGCTTCTTAAGGACAAATATATCCTTATTATAAGAGTTGGGAAATAGGACTAGCAACTTGTAACAAAAAGCACCAAAGGCATCAAGAGGCAGAACTCTTGTATTCTACTTGCCAGAAACAAGATAAGAGAATCAAATAGCATGACAGCACAGAGACTCAACACTTTTGCTATTTTTCGATGTCTGGCGTAAAATTCTATGAGACTAGAAGTAGAATCTTGAAATACAAGAATAATAATTTTGGATTGAAATTCTATTTTGAATGAAATGTGATGGGGACTTGGGAAGCCTATAAAAATTGAGCATTCCCCACTCAAATATCCTCCCAAAACCTGCTATGAGTGCAGATTGCAGCAATCATAAAATTTAAGTATTACAAATCTCTGTGAACAATAATCAAATTGAAAGAGGGCTAAGTCTATATTTTAATATATATTTGATGTTTTAAAAAAAAATTGAAACAACATGATACATGAGCATATATCACTTTTTTTAAGGCTTTGTTTGAGTTAAATTCAATTTATGTTGTTGTAATATTCTTAAACTCTCCATGATATACGAGCCCTGCTACCCTCCAAAACTCTCCAAAAACCAGTTCACAAGCACACCCTAAGGCTTTGTTTGTGAGTTTGGAAGGGAGGGGAGGGCTTTGGAAAAAAGGAAGGAGCAAGTGGAAGAAATAGAGGACTTTGAGAAGAGAGGGCTTTTGGGAGTTCATTTTTCTTCATAATACAAAATTCTCCTCATTTGGGGGAACTCAAAAATTGTATTGGAGGGGGGATTTTGGAGGGTTTGTATGAATTCTTCAAATTCAGTTTATGTGGTTGTAATATTCTTAAAATTAAAAATATAATAATCATAAGCATTAATTTATCATTCTCTAAAAAAAATACTCTTTGAAAAAATGTGAAAGATTTCTCCATTTTCCCCTATATTTCCTACCCTCTAAAATAATAAGTAGTCACTAAAGTACATGAAATTCATCAATTTAGTCCCTAAAGTATATGAAAATCAGTCAATTTAGTTCCTAACAACTTAATAGCATGGACTAAACTGACCTTTAAATATACTTTAGAGACTAATTATATTTATATACTAAATCGGAGAAAAAGTGATGCTTGTGAAGGACTAAATTGATGATTATTAGAAAGAAAGAAAGAAACAGTTTACTGCCTTGCTTTTTATGGTTTATTAAAAAAATCAGTCTTCTGCCTCGCATTTTATACAAATGCTCTTTTCTAGAAATGATGCTTACAAGCATCATACACTGTGAATGTGCTAATTGTTCTGAAAGGGTTTAATACCAGGGTATATTACACCATCTCAAAATAAGTAGACTAACAAAGGCTATTCAGGAACACTAATTCTGTTCAACGGTTATTCATCACAAGATGGACTGCCAAAGGTAAATGCAAGTACAACAGAAGGATAATAGATCCTTACCCACGAGAGATAACACTATCAGAATACATGCACCCAATTGAACTGCTCTGCGGCTTCCCATTTTAGTCACAGCAATTGTATGAACATTTTCAGTTAAAGTCGTAGATCCAGTTCCAGTACCCCAGAGACCAGCCAAAACACTAGAAAGACCTTCCAGACCAATTCCGCGACTAAGAACCCCAGGAGTTGGAGGTCTAGATGCTACTAATAATGAAGATGCATGATATGAGCCAACCTACACAGTTAAAACAAATTAATATTAACAACACATTACAGTGATTAAATAATTCTTCATACGGAAAAAAATCATGATAATATGATTTAAATTTTGATATAGCATATTTTAAACCTTTCATAGATCAGTAAACTATATTATTTGACTTATCTATACAGTATCTTTAAAATAAATAAAATCATAAGTTGCTTTTTGCAGTGTTGAAACTTGAAATCTTATTTAAGGGATAACACAATCGATGACATGCACTGATTGGCCAAGCTGAGAAACTATATTACTTTTCCTGAACTGAAAATAAAACAATATTATTTGGTGAAAACAATAAGACAAGTTGGAAACCATTATTTTTTAAATTTGGATCTGATAAACTATATGCCCAACTACCAGTCTCTTTAGTCTGAATTTTTTACCGTTGATATCAAATATTGCAGTTAAGAAGAAGCGACGGTAGATTTTAAGTGAATATTATATTAAAATTTCTTACCTCATCATGTAAACCATTCATTAAGGATATTTGTTAGGTCCAAGTCATAATTTTTATTGAGCTTGGAGCATATGTAAGAAAGAGAGCAGCTTTTTACATACAATATTGCATTCACATCATAAGAATGCAAGAGCCAGGATATTTTTTCAATTGGACATGATAAAGTAAAACTATCAACATATTCAGAGTCAAGATAAATAAATGCAGTCCAGGAAACAAAATAGAACAAACAAAAAAGACAAGAATCTAACCGAATCCACGGATGAGATTAAAGAAACCACACACATCACAAGAGCCATTTTCCAGTGGAAGACAGGAGTACCCCATTGCAATGGATAGGGAAATTTAAACCATGGGGATGATTTGATTGCATGCGAAGTATCAACTCGACAATATTTCATCCTTGAAATGTGCTTTCTGCAGTGCTCAGAAACCATATTTGAGGCAGGTATGTTTATGTCACACCCTTTGTAGTTGTAGGCTCCAGCTTCAGTCAGCAAGAAAGCCACTGCCCATGTAATTGCCAAACCCAAAGGAACCTGCAAATGAGGTAAAAAAAAATATATAACATCACTTAACAGCAATCATTTGTTACACTGCAGAAATTTATTTTCAATGCTGTAGAGTAACTAGGAAGGATATTGTGGCATTGCACTTACTGCATATATTAGAAATATGCGGTGTCCAAGAACAGATATCTTACGAAGATACTGCAGAAAGCAATAAAAAATGAATTAAGTCGGCATATGTGATCATCAATACCAAAGACAAAGTGGGAGTCTCTGAATTCAGTAAACTTACAAGGGAAAAAACAATAGCCACTAATATTTGTATTGCACCAATCTCAATACATGTGCCAACAAGAGGAAAACCATAACCATAAAATGAAAGTCCAACTGCAGCAATGGTTGGGGATACAACCACAGGATTGATAAACCTGAAAATTGAGATGTGAAACATATTACTTTGATTTCAAACCCAACAGTGATCAAATTATGGTGATCAATCATTACAGACGAAACCAAGCCATATCCCACAAAAGGGGTCAAAAATCTTGAGACACATGCCATAGCGGGTGAAAAATAATACAACTTATTTCAGTACAAAAAGCTACTGCGGCTCTGGCAGTTTGAGACCTATGACATGTAAATAGTTTAATTCCCACAGAAATTGACCAACATTGGCATAAGTAGTCCAGTTGAACGCAGTCTGGATACCGGATGCAGGGGATGCAGGACTATTTACTCCTATATTTGGAAGAATCACAATGGTGGATTTGGAGTGATAAACCTCCTTCTCACTGCTACCACCCTCTAAAACCTTCCACATATAGTTGGTTTCTACTCTGATTAATCTTGCACAACTTTTCAATATAATCCATATAAATAGTCATTTGAAGCAATGATATATCAACAATCGTTGATAACTTGATATATCACTCAAGCCTCTCAAGGGAACCTAAACACCATCCTCCTTCTCACTGCTACCACCCTCTAAAACCTCCCACATTTAGTTGGTTACTTCTGTAATTAATCTTGCACAGCTTTTCAATATAACCCATATAAATATTCATTTGAGGCAAATGATACATCAACAATTGTTGACTATGACATTATCGGGGAAAAAAATTAAAAAATTCCTGCTCATTCAACAGACAAAACAGAATGCAAAGCACCTTAGCAGCAGAACTAGCTCTGTACAGTCAAAAAATAAATCAAGAGGAAACGGTACCCTACATATGACCATTATCAAATGGAAAATTTGTATTGAATCATGTTGCGTTTAATTATTTTAAACATAGCACATTTTCCTGTAAGAATGCTCTCAGCTTCTTAAACATGATCTCCTATATGGTAACTGAAAGTTATCCAACCGACCAATTATTAAAGATTGTGTTTAAAAAATATTTAACGAGAATTATATAATTTCCTTTCAAAAACCAAAATAGATGACCAAAAACACATATTACCTCTGTCCCTAAATATTAGTCCCTCTTTGAGATTTTTATTTGACCCTTCTTACAAGACACCTTTCATTTCTTTAACAATATACTCCTGATTATGTTACATCTTTTTTCTCCAACCTATAATAATACTATGATGAAAATATAAATTAATTCTCTCACATAAAGGGTAAACTTGTAAAACAATAACAATTGTCAACAAATTCAATACTACTACAAACTTTCTTAATTGTCCCGATTTAGTCAACCAGGTCCTATGCAATACTATTTTCCCCTGTTGTTTTACTAACGCTGTTTTTCTTCCCATCATTATCTGCTATAGTTTTACTTTTACTTGAATCACTCAACCACTAGGAGTTACCTACATCATGTATTGCCTCAATCCACAAGAGCAAACAATGAAGCATGTTTAAAGGCAAATAAAAAGCCAGGAAAAACAAAACCCCTAAACTCATACCTTACTAACAGGGACATAAGTCCAGTATATCCAAGGAAAGTTTGAAAAGCAGATCCAATAATGATAGCCCCCTGCAGCTCCTTCATTATATGTCGGAATTTCTGAAAATTGATATAAAAACATTATCAGCAATCTCGGTTCCAATTATTCCATCAACAAAGTTTATAGTGCACCATTCAAAGCCTATTACATCTAAAGAACAACCAACAACAAAACCGTAGACCGATAATGCCGGTTAGTTGGAACAATAATGTGAACAACAATTAAATTATCTGACACATAAAAAAGAAGAAATATGTATGTTCCATTTAATAATCCTTGAAAATCAAGGAAACCAGCAAAACCGTTATAAGGCTGACAATTTTGGTAAAATTAAACAATGATGTAGCCAACAATTAAAATCATCTAAAGAAGCTTGCCATGTACAATTCAAATCCCGTTACATCTCATGAATAACCAACAACAAAACCGTTATAAGACTGAAAATGCCGGTTTGTTGGAATAATAATGTGGACAACAATTAACATCATCTAAAACATACAACAAACCCAAGCTTTTTCCCACTAAGTGGGGCCGGCAACGTGGATCAAATTACGCCATAATGTTTTATCATAAACCATATTTTGGTCTCACTCATTAATTTCCAAATCTTTCCTAAAAGTTTCTCTCATAGTTTTTCTAGGTCTTCCTCTTTCTCTAGTGACCAGACTATCCTCCATCCGATCTACTTTTTTAACTACAAAAATCTATAGGCCTTCTCTCTACATCATCTAAAACATAAAAATATAAAATACACACACATTCCTTAATCCTTGAAACTCCAAGGAACAAGGAAAACCATTATACCACCGACAAAATCGGTTAAGTTGAATGAACAATGACGTAGCCAACAATTAAAATCATTTAAAATATAGATAAGAAATACATACATTTTCATTCAATCCTTGAAACTCGGGTGAGTTGATGATCGCCAAAACTGGAGCTAGATAAACAAAAGAAGGTCCTTGTATCAAGGGCAACCTGGACCCAAAAAATGTATGCAACAATGTAGTCACTCCAGAAACGAAGAGCACAGTTGAGACCACTGCAGCAATTTCCTCCTATAGCCACTAACACATCAGATAACAATATTCACATAATACATTTGCCAAAACAAAAACAAAACATACACAAACAAAATAATAATTTAGTTGAAAAAAAATGAAATCACTCACATGAGAACCTCCCATAGCAGGAACAATGACAAGTGGAATGAGAATCAATGAACCTAATATAGAAACATAATGCTGAATACCATACACACCAATGGGAACTGAAACAACCATGTACAAGAAAAATTCATCAGCATTGATCAAAATTTTCAACCTACGTAAAATCATAAGCAATGTATTATACAATTATCATCTATGAAGCACGAACACACCGGCAAGACGCTGACACGTCCACTAACACTCCAAGTAATTTAAAAAATTGAATGTAATAACACGTCAAGTGTCAGACACGCCTTCAATCAGAAGTGTTGCTACAGAGATTCTAATGCTATTATTGTCTTTACCTAAACCAGGTGAATCTCTTAATTCATACTTCATATGCGAATGCCTTAAAGCAAAACCATCCTCATCCACAGTCTGCGGCAAGGAACCAGCGACTTCCTCATTCCTCGCTGTTCTTCTCACCGGCTGCTCAACCTTCACCTGACCATTGGTACTTGGTATTCCATCGGAGTCTCTCCGTTTCTTCGCTACAGGCGGTGGTAGAATTTTCTCGCCGTTTGCTACCGGAGGCGGAGGAGTTACCTTAACACGACCAGCTTCGAGATCGGGATTGGCTTCAGCTTCTCTAGACTTAACCGGCGGTAAGGTTATCTGACCAGAATCACCGGCATTGGTCTCGCCGGAGAATTTTGGCCTGAAACCGGTTTTCTTAGCCCATGAAGAAGGTGGAACTGGTTTCGCTTCTGGCGTGGATAACGCCGGTGACCATTGTACCGAACGTTGGCGAGGTTCGGGTTCGGACATTGGTGGAATGAAGCTAGTGGCGCATGATAGCTTCAACGGAACGGTTACAGTTATAGATCTGGTGAGTGAAGAAGTGAAGGTTTAGGGTTTTGTGTGGAAGAGAGAGAAAGCTCCGGCGAAGATAAAGAGAGTGAAAATGTGTGTAGTGATAGTCAGAACTGAGAAGATAAAAATCAAAATGGAACGTGTTTGAAATTTGAACATGTTATTTAATTTATTTATGTATTTGATAGATTTGTTTCCATTTTTCTTTCGTTCTTGTCTAGGAAGTTTAAAAAATCATTTAAAAAAAATTGAATTGTGTTTATTGATGAAATGTACTATTTGTCTATTAAATATGTTTATGAGTATGTAGATTATGTAAAATAAAATAAAAAATAAGTCACTTCTCTCGATTTATTTCAATGGTTGAACATTCAAACAAAAATGATGTGCAAAAATATCTTTAAGGAAATGACAAGCGGTCATCAAACATAAGACAAATTGATCAAGCTCATTACAAGCAAGCAAATCTTTCTAACAACACATTGTTAACAAATGCATCATTTGTGACAAGAAGTCCAAGTCAATGTTTGGACATGATGATCATCTGTGAGGTCGGTTGCATTTGCGGCAAGTTCAAATATCTGACCAATTAAGCAATCATTTAGGTGATCAGTGCATTCAAATATCGAGACAATAATTTGACTCATGTACTAAAAAGCATGCATCTAGCTCTAATTTACTTCATAAGATATTAAGATTTCTAAAGTGATTCTCTCAGAGTTTTTCAATCAGAGTAGTCACTTCAAGGACAAAGACTCTTACTGCTGCTATCATCGTTGGTGTTTCAAATAATGGTATCCTTCCATGTGAAAATCAACACTGATGTGAGTGTTCAGGGTATCACACTAAAAAAAAAGTTGTTCTTATTTGAGAATGAAATCAAATAAAAGCAAAGAATATGATTTATGAACTTACCGAGATATCCTCTCAAAGTGAGAATTATCTATATCATTTGTAAATCAATAAAGAAGTCAGAAGCACTATTGTTTTTTTGTTTTGTTTTAAGAACTCGACATCCAACCCAATACCAATTAATATGAGGGGTCCGATCTGACCGTCCACCTTCGGGGGACATTTAAAGTCAGAGCAAAGCTCTGTATGGACTAACCCATCAAAATTGACACTTGGAGAATCGAACCTAAGACCTTAAAATGAACACACTTTAAGGTACATGCTAATACCACTAGGTTAACCTAAGTGGGTTAAAACACTCTTGAATTGATATAGCATTTTTTATGTAATATCTTATCTTAGAGAGTCGTAATCCTGTAACGACTTTGTATAAGTCAGAGACAAACTTAAACCCCACTTTGCACCCTGTCTAGTAGTGGTAGACTAAAACAGACTAGAAAGATTTTAAATATTGATCCTCACTAAGCGTGAGATGACGAAGTAGACTTGTTGAGTCAAGATCATTGTCATTAATTTGTCGTGATTATGCAACTGGGTAAGTGACGGGATCATCATGGTTGGACAATTGGGTAAGTGATGTAATTGTCGTGGTTGGTGACAAAGTAAATGACAGGTGTAATGGACTTAGGCAAGATTGGTGCTTCGTGAAACCTTGGGGTGGACACCTTGAGTACTGTAATTGAAGATTATAGTGAAAGAATTCCCTATCGTGGAGATGACACAATCACTCTAGATAGTTGTATTGGACTAGCTATTAGGGTGATAATGAATCAGGATAATTTTGTTATGTCTTCTCTTTCTCCCTCCCTCTCCCTCTCTCTCTGTATTTTTCTCCCTCTCCCCACCCAACACATCCAAGAGTTAACAGGAAGATGTATGCTTTTTGAAGATGATGGTGTCCTGCTTGGAGAGTCGATGGATTAATTGAATGCGATGCCGAAGACTTTGGGACAAGTTTTAGAAGGGTATGACTTTCGCTTGAGTAGAAGTAAGATAGAGTGTATGGAATGTGATTTTAGCAAAAGGCAAAGTAGTTCTACCTTAAAAGTGAAAGTTGAAGATCATATCATACCCTAATTTTCACAGTTTAAATATCTTGGATCTATATTACAAAACGATGAAGAAACAAAAGCAGATTTGAACCATCATATCCACGTTGGGTGGTTAAAATAAAGAAGAGTCTCTTATGTTTTATGTGATACGAAGACACCGCTCAAGCTGAAGTGAAATTCTATCGGACAACTGTCAGATTGACGATGGTACAAAGTGTTGGGTGGTTAAGAAACTAAACGAGAATAAAGTAATCGTAGCAGAGATGAAGATGTTGTGTTGGATGTGTGGCAAGTTTAAATGAGGTAAAATTATAAATGACAACGTTAGAGAGAGAGTTGAGGTAGCACATATAATAGAAAAAGTGATGAAAAATAGATGGTTTGAGCACATAGAGAAAAGACCTTTAGATTCTATAGTAAGAAGAGTAGATTTGAATAGTCATATTACAAGAGGTAGATGATGACTTAAAAAAATTATAATAAAAATTATTGGAAAGGATTGAAAGTATTTTAAAATTGTAAACTAAAAAATATAAGAGGTTACTCATGACATATTAGCATGAGTAAGCTAATGACAACTGACGTTGAAATAAACTTGAAAATTACTCCTCTTCCTTTTATTTCCATGTAAAAATTCTCCAATTATCCCTCGCGTAAATTAACTGCTGCTCGATATCAACGACAATTAATTTACACTAGATATTAGCAACAATTAACTTGCACTGACTCCCAACGACAGTCAACTATAACTGGTTTTAGGTCTGCTATCAAAATATTTTGACAGAATTATTGTTATGTTCTTTTTAAGCATTTCATCCATTCATTTATTCAATCATTTTCATCTTTTAGAAAGAAAAAAAAAACTTTTATCACACTCGTTGTCACCTCTTCAACCATTATTTCTATAATTTTTTCAATCATTTCATATTATTATTTTTCTTTTGAGATTTTACCCATGTCTACCAAGAAAGGTTAAAGGAAAAATAAATAAAAAAAGTTTAGTAAGAAACTAATGACCCTTGGTCATCATCAAGATTTTTAAATGAGTTTTAGAGAGAAATGTGATACACCCAAGAGACGTTTAACAATAATGTTGGTCATATAAATGGTTTCCTGCCGCAAGTGCTAAAAACAATTTAATTAAAATTAACAAAGCATGCAGCGTTTTACTTATAAAGTGATCAAATAATGATTTATCTTTAAACGAGTTTTAGAGAGAAATGTGATACACCCAAGAGAC
>Ga0315913_1002106_pt1 | contig 22958 bp, 13 predicted proteins | sample MpolsnodulesMG_FD_207736 | JGI IMG/M metagenome (GOLD analysis project Ga0315913, IMG submission 207736) | Medicago polymorpha root nodule microbial communities from Los Angeles, California, United States - small nodules | ecosystem: Host-associated > Plants > Roots > Nodule | place: USA...
GCCGGAAAATCACAAGAACAACGACGAATTTTGGGAAATCTTAATCCAATCCATTCAACCCAAAGTTGCAGAAAACAACATTCATTCAACTCAAAGTTCATTTAATCTGATTCACCTTCCTGAAAACAAAATTGCAGAAAATGTTGATTTCTCAATTATTCAATTCATTCAACCCAACGTTCACAGATTCATCACTAAACTCAGATGAAAGTGATTGAATCCGTCGCCAGAACAAATGTCACACAACAAAACAATCAAAATCGGAATAGAAAATCTCACAGAACTCAGATCTGGAGAGGGATGGTGTTTGAGTTCAGATGTGAACACAAGCTGGTCAATGGAAAATTACGAATGAAAATAGAATAAAAAGAACAAAAAAGACGTGTTGATGTTGAAAAAAAAACGACAATTTTCTAATGAAGATTGATGAAGGAGAATTTATTGTGGTGGAGGTATAGCAATCAACAGAAAGTGCAGCAGCAACAACGGAGTTGCTACAGTACACGTCTCTCTCACCTACCAAATGAAAAAAAATCTAGTGTCGAGTGATTATGGTAAGATCAGTGTTCTTCGTCAATCTAACGGCAACACATATCATTTTTGTTATATAAAAAAAAAAATCAGTCTTTTTTAATGTCTCCTACCGTGGGAGACCTATTCAAGTCTCCTACCATAAACGGCGCCAAGTTGAATACATAGAAATGATATTTAAACAACCATTTTGTGGCAACTTTTGAAGAATTTTTTCTTTCATATTCACGTTGTTTTTATTCTCTCTCTTTATTCTTCGTCTCTCTATTGTTTTTTATCAATAAAAAGTGAGAGAAAAAGTTATCACAAAAGTTGTCACCAAATAGTTGTACGAATAAAATTACTTTCATGTAACAAGTACATACATATATGAGTCAGAAACATGAGTTCTCATCCTCACATTTATTCTAATTTCTTTTCTTTAGAGTGTGTTTGGATGATGTAATTGAAAAATTTTAAAAAATTTAGAATTTTAGGCAATTTAAATGATTCAATTAAATTGTCATTTCTAAATATTCTTGTTTGAATTGAATAATAAAAATTTCATTGTCATATTTTTGGGCAACTTATATAAATTTTAATTTTTTGACCAAATTTAAAAATTGAAATTAGGGGCCAATTTGCAAAATTCAAAAAAATTGAAGGGTCAATTCATAATTTTGTAAAATATGAGGTGTAATTTTGTGATTTCCAAAAATAAGGGTCAATTTGCAATTTTTGAAGATTTGTTAGGGTCAATTTGAAAATTTGAGGACAAAATGAAAAATTTGAAAATTTATACGAATGAAGAAATTCAAAATTCTTAGTTTTTAAGTGTTATTTGAAATTCTCTAAATTTAACTTAACAAAATACTCCCTCCGTCCCTATATGTAAGCACCCTTTGCATCTAATAAAAGAGTGCTTAGATATAGGGACGGAGAGAATACTTCATAAATTTCCATTATTTTGAAAATTCTCCATATTATTATCCAAACAATGGAAAACCTAAAAGTATTTAAATTCCCTCAAAACATTACATTACCCCAAAACATTCTCTCATCCAAACACACTCTAATACTTTTTTTAGGGAAAAAGTCACTCTAATACTGATTTACTCGGAGAAACTTTCATCGCATAAGATAACAACTTACACAAAGGGGAGGACAGGGGAGTTTGGATAGGAGGAAAGGGGAGGACCTTTTGAGGAGGAACAGTGAAAAATATAGAGAATTGTTTCGCCTTGTTACAAAGAGAACTTTGTGGAGAATAATAAAAGAATATAATAAGAGAATACTTATGATTCATTAATTTTTAGAATATTATAACATGTAAAATAATTTATCTAAGATCTCTAAAAAAACCTCATTCAATACTTTCTTTGAGTTCCCTCAAATAAAGGAGATTTTGTATTATGAACAAAAATGAACTCCTCAAAACTCTCTCATCTCAAAGCCATCTTTTCCTTCCATTTCCTCCTTTTTCTTTCCAAAGTTTTTTCTCTTCTTCCCTTCAAACCCGCAAACATAGTCTAAAAGTCATGCACTCCTTCCATAACAAAATATCAGCAAAACATATCTAAAAAATCGAATGATTTTGGTATAAATTTTGTATCAAATACATTTGAATTTTTGAATCTCTTTTGCTTGTATTTTGTTATAGCCTATAGCATGTGGATATCGCTTTTCCTAACATGCATATGAATGGGTCAAGTCTTGTCTCTGCAGTCTAGCTAGGTCGGGTTCTTTCTCAATTTGGGACAGTTCCGTTAGTTTTGGCATGTGTGCAATTTGCTTCTTCAATCCGACAAAAGGGAAGGATAAAAAGATATTTTTCATGTCAAGGAAAAAAAATGAAATGAACCAAGATAAAAGAGATGACAATTAAGCATGAGACGGTCACATACAGATAATCTAAGACATTTATAATCAATTTGTGAAAGTAAAGGCATGTTTCAATTACTTTAAACGTTCAAACCCGGACGAAACTGCGATTTAACTGTTCCAATCACCAAATCATAGCTGATTGAATCATCTGATTTAGTTTTTAAAACATTTCAAAATACATATGCGCTTAGACTACTGGGCAAAAGAAATGAAGAAATTCATAACTTCATATATGTAAAGCGTGCAAATACATAGAATCTAGGCCTCTAAGATGCGTGTGTTTATCTCATACTATCATCACGTGCAAATACGCCACAAGCATGGTCAATGAATACAGGAAAGGAGATTTGTAGAAAGAATAGGGCTTAAAAAAATGGCCCAACTTTGCCTAATGGGGAGCTAGTTCCTTCAGCTCCACTAGTTATGTACTGTAAATTTGCAATTGTTTCTGACAGAACATACAACATCTTCCAAATAGCTACTCTTGATCTTTTCCACCTGGTTTTATAATGTTAACTAAGACACCAGACACCCTGTTCACATCAAGATGCGGAGAACAGCAAGCCCAACGGCAGAGATTGAAACAAGTGTTCCTATGCAGTATTTTATGACCTCATATTTAGCTGCTTCCAGTTGTGCTCTTAAAGAATGAATCTCCTGAATATCATGACACAAATTTACATCAAAAAAAGATGTCCAATTTTTTGCATGAGCTGCAAATAGCAAGAAAATCAACTTCTGCTAAAAGTCACATGTATGCTTTGTATGTGATTCTTTGGATGAACATAAGTGCATTTTTCAATGAAATATATTGTAAAATGATTTGGCTAAAATTCAGTATGAAATTAAGCAGTTTATGTTTAGATGATTTTACTATAAAAGCATATTTCATGTAAAACTGTGTAAATTTTCAACTCCAAGCAAAAGCAACATTTGATCACTTATAGTCAAATCAAGGTTTGGTGACAGTATCAATTTTACCTGATATAGTAACAAAAATCCATACTTTTATAAAATAGACAAACAATTTTAGGTAAATTCTCAATCCTCCCCCTATATGCTCAAAGCCCCCAAAAATACACTACCAGAAAGTGTGCTTCCAGAAAGAAAAAAAGCCACACTTTAGAGGGGTGGATTGAAAAATTACCCAATTTTAATGGTTTCTACCATAATATCAAACGCACACACTTACCCTATCAAGTTTGTTGGTCAGATTGTTAGTTTCAGCACTCTGATTTGACAGTTCCTCCCTAGTTCTCCTGGTAAGTGAAGTAAAATATCAACCATAACAGTGATACTGAAAACAAGAATTTCAATAAGTTCTGTAATCTTAGACAAACAGCACATTTATTCTTCACTTACCCCCTTTCAAGATTCAAATCCAATCGCTGCCCAGCAGTGACTTTGTCCATCTCATACCTGCATCACAAACCATATGATTGCATCATAAAACTCATGAAAAATCAAATGAGTACAGCTATGGTGGTTGGTCAAGGCCAATTGCTCAAACTGATGAATATACCTTAATTCACTACGCATCTTCTCTATATCATTCCTAAGCTTTTCAGTTTCATGTTGCAACAGTGAAAAATGGTGCCCCTGAATCATAAGTGTTTCAGCATATACAGCACCAGGGCAAACAAAACCATTCTCAACAATAAATCAACAATTACAAGGATAAAGAAAAATATAAAATCATGGCCAAGAAAAGAAAACGGAAGCATTATGGTTCCCATTACAAGACATGTGCCCTCCCAGTCCCAGCAGTAATTTCCTAACATAATACAATAATATAACCAACAAATTATATCGTGTACAATAATATAACCAACAAACTTATATAGTGTACGCATATTCTCCAACCATTAGATTTACTCTCCTAAAGAATTGATTTGACAGATAAGCAGCAGAAGTACGTTCTCCACCAATCTATGAAGTATTATTTTGACAAGTATCATTAACATCAGGAGCATATTTGGACTTTTGGAAAAGTTAAAATCTTATTTTCCCATGATTAAATGAGATAAACCTTGAGGAGGATCATAATCAATGACCCGAGAATCCTATCACAACAACGGACACACATAAATTGTTTTAATAGCATGAAGTCACAAACAGCCCATTTGGTTTGATGATCTTCAGATATAAAAGGTTACCAGACAATGAGATTTAATGAATTTTCCCATCTCTTCTCTAGGTTTAAATCTGTGTTTACTTTCCTTTGCTTACTATACTATCTGGTTTTACAAATATCAGATGTTAGCAAGCTTCCCCATGGAAGTTTAAAGTTTTGAATAAGTCATTGATTATCTCAGCATTTTACAAACATCAGATGTTAGCAAGCTTCGCCATGGAAGTTTAAAGTTTTGAACTAGTCATTGATTATCTAACGCAGCAGAAAGTTAATAGCTAAAAGACTAAAGACCCTTTGTTAAAAAATAAAAGACTAAAGACCCATTTTGGTCCCACGCAATTTCCTTGCGGCCCAATTCAATACTTGACAAAAAATAATACCAAATTAGTCCGTGACATTTTTTTTCATACGGGGGACAAATCAGTCCCTCTGTTACAATGAGTCAGGAACTGGATGGGCCATTATGAAAATGTTAAGGAGTAATTTGGGTATTGAGTTTTGTCTGGCAATGAATTGAGTAACAAGGAAATTGTGAGGGACCAAACTGGGTCTTTATTCTAATTAAGATGAATATAACATGATTAAAAAACAAGGCACCAACAAAAGTTTCAGTAGGAACAATATCTCACATCAAAAGTTTTGTCTAAATCCCAAAGTTGAATTATTTCAAGAAATCCAATTTCACAAGTGCCCAAAATACAATGTTTTGGAAGTTAGTGACAACTTCATGTTCATCGCATGCAATGCAATGCAATAGAAGCAGTGACCAGAATGAAAGGGAAGAAAAGAACAGAGAGAGAAGCCATCGTTGGAAAAATTGGGAAAGAATAGTGAAGGAACTAAGCTATAATTACTTCAGTTTCAGATAACTTATCCTAACAGTGCCATTAGTCCATTACCATGTTTTATTGATGTACAGAACAAAGACAATAATGGGTGTTCCCTAAAATGTTTTGCCAATAAGTAAATGCAAACAATATTGTTCATCCTGAATTAGCATAGCTACCTCATTATAAATTTGAAACTAATACTTATGACATGGCATTAATAAAGTAGGATGGCTCTCCTGCCTGCAATGATATACGATGCACAAAAGTCGTCTGTACAGCCCTAGCATGTTCCCTACTAGTACTAACACATCTTTGTGCCCAAAAATCATACAGCTTCAAATCCACACATAACAAACACTTCCTCCCAAGTCATAATTAATTAAAAAATACCTGTGAGCTCTGCACTTCTGATTTAAATTTGGACAGGTTGGACTCTTGAATCATTTCAGTCTAAAACAAAAACAAAAAATCTCATTAGTCAGGAATCTAAATTGAAACCACAACATTTGGTAATACAGAGCCAAATTGTACACCCCCACAGAATAACAGCAACAAAAAGACGAGTGATTCACAAATCTAGTCCCTAAAACTGTAGGAGTTGAGTATTTGTTCTATGAAATTAACAAAATTACAAAATGACTCCATAAATAAAAAATCCTTGATCAATTGTCCTTTTAGATCAATAAATTTAGTCTCTAAAGGTGTCCCGAATAAGTTAAGGGTCTGCTTAGCGAAAATGACAAAAGAACTATCTACATTATTTCCGAAAATGCATCATCCCTAGACGGCATTCTATCTTCACTCCATCATAATGAATCACTTCAAAAATCTATCATCTTCTTATTAGCAAGTTAAAACGAACACATATTCTAGGAAATGAAAAGAGGAAATGTTTTCATAAAGTAAACAGACCCACATAAATGCAAGGATTTTCAATTTCACGAATCACTTGGAAACAGTAGTAACTTCATAGACCAAATTATCTAACCACTACAATTTCACCTACTAAATTGCCAATTCACTAAAACCAATAAAGCATGTTGCACCCAAGGTTCTTACTTTCTGCATTTCTCCTTTGGATACCAAAGCCTGAGAAACATTTTCAAGACTATCATTCAACACTTCAGTTATAGCAGCAGTTATAGCCTCAGCTTGCTTTGAAGGCACTCCTTGCCCTTCCAATCTCCTAACCTACAAAAATCACAATTGAAAACAATAAGTCAAACCATGAAATCAATAAAACAAAATGCAACCATAAGTTACAATATATTTGAATTGACGGTGAGTTTAGCAGAATCACGATGCACGGAATTTTAAGAAAAGCTGCGTGCTACCGTGGTATGGTCAAACTCATCGTGATTCCAAACATGCACAAAGTAAAGAAATATTAACAAAAAAAGGGCAAAAGGTGAAATTTACAAGAGCTAATGTATCAACGAGGAACAAGTGTTTGCCATTGGATTTGACCAATTGAGATTGTGAAAAAGATCTTGTGGTTGAAGCTGAAGATGAAAAATATGGATCGAAAATTGAAGTTTGAATTTGAAGCGAAGACGATGATTGTGCTATTCTCGAAATCCCTAATTCTCGTAATCCAGATAATTGTCGCATATGTCTACAAATCGCAGCCATTGAATAATCGAAGAGCGAATTTCAGGTTCTGAATTCGAAAACCTTCACAACGATAATGAAAGAAGAAGAAGAAAATGTTGGAGTTATATTTGCAGAGAGGGAAAATGGAATTAAATGAATGCAGAGTTAGGTTCTGTAAGGGTATGAAAAAAGATTAAAATTAAAATAAATAAATTTGCGTAGGGAAATGTGAAATGGACGGTTACCTTTTTATCTAAAAATTGACCAATCAAATGAAAGCACCTACAACACGTTACACGTTGTTTTGGAGTGTTCTTGTTGATTGTGTGTTGAAGAAAATGTTTTGTACGTCAAAAATAAATTTGTTCTGTTTAGAGATTAAAGTATTGAATTATATTGTCTGAAATTTTTCTTGACCTCATAAGGTATGATAGAAGGAGGAATGAAGGGAAGAATATTTAATTAGATGTCATGTTTGGTTGAGAAAATAAGAGAAAATGCTAATTTACTTTGTTTTTACAAGGAAAATGTGCCAATTTCCTTGAACAATGAACACATCATGTTTACTCAATACTTCTAAATTTATTTTGAAGATATTATCTATTTCCTTTTAACCAAAATGACGGATAGTTTTTCTTATCAAATAATCTAGTTGCTAAAAAATCATCTCTCAATAGGGTGTTAGGGTTCAAACTCTAATTCCTGCATATTAAAATATATTTTTCCTATCAATTGAGCTAAGGACGTTTTTCTTACTTCATGCATAAATTACTTTCTTTTGTAAAAATGAGACAAATTTAATGGAAAATATAGTGACAACTATTAATTACTAACTACTAACACTTGACTATCCAAAAATTAAAATTAGATAGCACAAAACAAAACTCTGAATAAAGTTAAAAATTTCGTTCTTTTTCTTCTATAAAAAAAAAAGGTTATTTTTCTAAACTATTGAACATATGATGTTACACTAATAGATGAAACTAATATCGAGTTTAGCTCAATTGGTAAAGACAATGTATAATATATACAAGGTCTGAGGTTCGAACCACAGACACCAAAAAAAAAAATAGATGAAACTAGATCCAACATTGACTACATTTGTTTCTAAGAAACGTATACAGAATACTAGAGCACCTCCATGGCATAGTGATGCCGTGATATCCTCCAAAAAAAAATTAATTTGAACGTTCATATCTAAATTTTGTGGCCACCCCTCACCACTTAGCCTGTATTAAAAAAATATATGAAAAAAAGGTCATGTTTTTTCTCTTCCTATCTATATAGTCTATTCATTTACACAAATATAGTTATTATTTTTTCACTGATAAGAATTTTATTTTATTTTGCAAATGTAAAACATGTGAAAATTTATATTTTTACTATATTTTTTGCTTTTTGGTCTTGCACTTCCTTCATCCAAATTTCTGGTTCTGCTCCTGATTGTATGCAAGAGACACCGTTATAAACAGGAAAACATGTATCCAATTGAAGTTGGTCTAAGATATGCTGTGTAGCCCACAGATAAGATGAATGGCCATCAATGTAATCTGTGACATCGACCTACAAATCAAAATAACACACATTTTATTAAAAAATATGAATATTTGAATTTCATGAATGCTGTCAATGCTGTCATTATTCATAGGATTGCAACTTTCTTGCAAAAATATTTACATGTTAACAAAGAGGATGAAAAAACATCTTACATTTTGGATCCCTGGAATATCAACTGGTTCGATTCCAGCTAATCCTTTTGTAAGTAGACTGCTCAAAGTAAAATAATTCATTATAATTATAATTTCAACTTCCTGTCTATTAAAATTGAATCTTGTTACAGGTTACTTAAAATCACTCTGCACAAATTGATCAAAATAATAATTCTACAAAACTTACATAGTAATTATGCACAAATTACCTACACATAAGTTTAATCAATTGAAATTAACTATGTCATATTATTATGACCAAATCTCTCTAACTGCTTGCACTCACTCATCTCTAAACTTTGGCAGACACCATAGCTATAAAGGAATGTGAGAGGGACAAATGTCCACATATGAAAAAGGTGCACTGTGAAAATCAACGACAGCCGTGAGACAGATATTGGTGCAGATCAAATAGCTGAAGCGGAGTCGATAAATATATGGAACTATGTTCTCTTCTAATACTTACAACAACATCCATATAAAAGCACATATCATGCTATGATATTTTTAATGTGAACTTTCACAAGTAGGAGTATGAGTGTATATGAGCTAATGTAGCAGTAAGGTAGGTAGTGTATTATTTGAGCACGATTCATTATAAGCTCGAACAAGTTCAATTATTTTGTTAAATAACAAGCATAGAGATCCATATAACTAAGTAAGCACATGTTTTCATTTATTGGTTAGACTAACACAATACATGGCATCCCATGACTTTCTTTTGACTAGAAAATTAAATAAAACTAAATTATTAAAATTAACGGAGCTCTAACTTTGTAGGGTTGACATTAATAACTCCAGGCTTGAAATTAAACTCATTATTATAATACAGAAGGAAATGATTGAGCCATAAAGGTGTTAAAACTTAAGTTTTATATTTTTTAAGCAAGCAAAACCTAGCTTCAAACTTGAGTGAAGCCAAACTTAAGCAAGTTTTTTCACTCACAAGCCAAGCTTGAAACTTTAATGCTTAAGTGAGCTCTATTATACCTCTATTTGCGAGCATTTTATTGAATCAAAGGTTATAGTAGTGAAAGTGCACTTCAAGTGCCTACGACTTTGCATTGCAAAATTTTTACCACTATGTTTTATGTACCTGGCACGGAAGGCCACACCAAGCATCCAGTCATTCCTTGAATATGCATTTACAAACCTCCCTGCTACCGTCTACAGAATACCATGGTTTTTAGAAAAAGTCAGTCTCATAAAACAGGTGAGGAAATGGTATCAAGAGAAAAATTATATCCTCCATATAAACCTTTCTGGCAGCTTCCCAGTTCTCATCCCTGATTGAGATTGGTGCTCCAAGAAGTACAACTCTTTCTACTAGTTCAGCTGCCAATAAAAGGGTAAAACCCTAAAATTAATAAGAACATCTTATTCAACAGATAAACATGAAATGACTACCAAGGGATGTGAAATCATATGCACCCCTCACAAGAGTTAAAAAGATAAAGGTGCATAAAATAAAGCTATCAATTTAATATACAATGTCAAATAATTTAACTTGTCAAAGAAAAACTAAGAGAGGAAGCTAGAAATGCATACCTCCATTTTCTGTTTTAGCCAAACACTGTAGGCAACTGAAAATAACTCTTGCCCCAAGAGAGTAACCTACAAGTGTCACAGGCCTGAAACTCATAGATCAATATCAATGCACCATCTGCAATTCCTAATAATTCAAGTAAAAAAATAGTAAGATACCTATTTCCCTGCAATCCTTTTAATAATACTTCGGCAAGTAACTTTCCTGCTTTGTTTGATCTGAAAAACAAATTAACCAAGATAAGTATATCTAAGTGTAAACTAGGAACATAAATTGTTCACAAACTTTTGAAGCCATCGCATTTAAAACACCCTTGTAGCCAAAAAGACAAACATAACCAGATCATCCAGTAAATTGTTTTTAGCTAGAAAATTATGGCGTTTAACCACACAGGTGTAGATTTCATTTTGGCAATAGGTCAAATTAGGTGTAGATTTCACCTTAGAGGTGAATAAGGTGAGCAGCAGAATTCCAATTTTGTGAAAACAAAAAGGAAAAAAATAATACGATTAATATAAATGAATTGGTGGTTGGATTTGGATATCCATCCCATCCATGAATCCTGAACAGGTTAAATTTCCTTAATAATATGTTAGTAATAGGCCTCCTATCACGAGGGCGTATGTTAGAAAGAAGCCTATAGATCCAATTAGGCTTGGGGCAAAAGTTATATAATAGTAGTAAATTGTTTATTCAATATATTATAGGGTGTTTGTTTAATTATTAGTAGTTGCTATATGTGCAGTAACTGCTACGGGAAGTTAGAATAACAAATAAAGATGTTTAAGAAAAGAGGGGCATTTAGATACTTTGAGACTGGTTGGGAGAGACTAGGCTCTCAAATTCCTAGGGCATTCTCATCCTTTTCATCATTTCCTTTGTAATTTACAGTTCAATGTGTTGTATTCCTCTGTTGTAACGGTTGCTAAAGTCATACCAATAATAAAGAAGTATTTTCAGTGTTTATTTTAAATTCCAACCAGTTCAATCATAATATTTTAATAATTTAAAATATACTATTAGTTTTTTTTTTTTACCCATCGATTATGACCCAATCCAAAATCTGTTTGCCTTAGGTTAGATGAAATCTTAGTTCCTTGCAGTTGTCAATTTCTATGACTCGGTTAAGTTTGATAGTAATACACTAACTATCCAGCAAAATCAACTGAAACCCTTGTTAAAACATCAAATGTAATAGTATCTGTAGATATTTGATGAGATGCAAAACATAAATCTTATACACCTATTTTACAATTAACTTTCTACGTCAAGCACTATAGTAGTGTAACAGTGTGCAACTAGTAAAAGCTTAGCCCAATAACATTGCAAACTTAATGACAATTCTAATTCCTAATACTCCATGTGTCTAACATCTTGAATTCCATACATGACATCAAATGCTAAAATCACACAGAAGTTTTTCTCACAGCCAAGCACACTTTCTAGTCTACTCAAAATCAAGAAACAAAGTAACAAAGTAAACCTGTTAATAGCTATTGTCCATTTACTGTCAATGAAATCAGTTGCTGCAAGTAATACAGCTGGCCAAGCCAGAGCAGTTACAAGTGTGCTCAAAACGGTCATCATTGCCCCTTGCTTCATCAGTTGCATTGCAAGTCCTGATGCAAGTCATGGAAATATTAGCATCATACACAAATATACTTATATACATACTAATAATAACATAGAAGTGACAGAAACCTAAAGTCCAAAGCAATTACTTGAAGTAAGCCAATCCTGAATCGCAGTGCTCACAGCAATCAGATTCTTAGACTCCCATTGAAGTGAATACCTAACTTTTGGCAACGCCGTAAAAGGTCATTTTTTTGTGCGATCATCAATCATAAGAATGATATCAGTGCAATTTCTAGAATCAACACAAATTGAAGTAAAATATATATAAGAATAAGGTCATTTCAGTAATAAGATATTTATTTTAATCGACAAATTGCACCCGATCCAAGCATTCCATGCTGAAACAACCTCCTTTGACTGGCAACAATTGTAATGAAATAAATATCCACTATTTTACCTTTCCAAATTGTCATTCAGTCCTTCCCATGGTCTAATAAAATCTTCTTTCTCAAAGACAAATCCAGAGATCAAGATCTCGACCCCTAGCCTCTGCAATCAAAAGTTCAAGAATAAACTAATTTCAACAATAAACCAAGTGCCAAAATATTATCTGATAATACAAGAAAGGTGAGACAGGCTCATACATGAGAATGCAGAATCACAGATCATAATTCAATTGAGGAAAGTCTTGTCGCAAAAAAACAGGAATATAAAAGTATAAAAACTTACGCCTTGGTTATGGTTTCCTCCGATAGGTTTGAAATCAAACTCATCAACACCCCCTACTCTCCTAGCCATCTTGCTTCCCGTAAGTCCAGCACCAGCAGCTGATAGAGGTAGAACAAAATTAAAAAATTTCATCACCTGAAAACAGAATATTACTGACATATATAAAAGTAAAAACAAATAAGAAACCAATTGTTCTACAGATGCTGATTTAATCATAATAGTAAAACACAAAAACCATTATGTACTGCAAAGAAATCAAATGGACCGTCTTTGGGATATTTCAGATATTAATGATAACAAATCACTCCACCAGTCAGTTAATTTCTAAAACTAAAGATAAACTCCCACGCTACCCCTTTGTATATACTCCTATAAACAATCAAAAGATGAATTTAAAGAGTTTGTATTCAAGTGTGACAGGGAGTTATCTTCTTTAAGCAATTACTGTAAGCATGTCAATCTATTATAGCAAAAAAAATATAAACCACCCTTATGTCACAACCCTTTCTTTTAGTCAAACAGTAAAGTAAACCAAGAACCACCATATTGAAGACAGATTCAAAACCCAAACTAGAATACAACACAGTGCACCTATAATACACATTAGCATGACAAAAATGACTTGGTGATACCATCTATTTCCATAACTGGAATGAAACTCGAAAAGAAAGAGTGTAGAAGAAATATTAACATATAGTGTGAGAAAATTCTGGCAAATCCAATCACATATTTGTACCTCCAAATGATGCAGCAACAGCAACAGAACCAGCAACAGTTCCTGCAGCACCGGCAGCTGCAGCAAATCCACTGGCACCAATTACAGGAATCAGAGTACCTAAAGTTGGAGCTAGAGCTCCAAGTCCAGCAGCAATTGCTGGTGCAGCCAACCCTGTTGAACGGTTTATTAAAACCATATTCATGTGGAAATGATTCATTTAATACTATATATTATGTAGTACAGTCAAAAAGATGTTAAGGATTCCGTACCACCAGTAATAGCCAACAAGGTTCCCCCAGTAATTGCAGCAGCACCGATAATACCACCACGCTTCAATTTTGCCCATTTGCTTCCTTTTCCTTGAGCTTCTTCTTTATTTGATTCTTGCTCTTTAATGATAGCCATTGCAGAACAAGTAACCATGGTCTCAATGGCCTCCTGCAAAGCGAACATTCATCTTCAATCTTCATACTTAGAAGATATCAAACCAGTAAACATACAAGATTTTAATAACCCGTAATATAACATATGCTCAACTTGGATGTCAGTAACTTAGAAACCAAGGTAAATGTATTTGCGTTCACAGCAACAAAGATTAATTCCCGACATATCTTGTTAATCCAGTAAAGATAATCATAAACCACGCAACTCATAAACTTAAAACAGATTGTTTCACTATCAACAAAGTTCTATATTGAAAAAAATTCATCATGCAAAGTTGCAAACCATTTTTGTCCACTTGACATCAAGCCATGTTGCCAGCAACCTCAGAGCCACGCGATGACGAGCATCATAACCCTTTCTCCTCCGCTTACATTCTTTGTCATCTTCACGCAAATCCGAAAGACAGGCAGAGAGAAGTTCATACAGAACCGTCACTTTCCTCTGATCACTAAGCATCAGCACTTCTTCAATTGGTTTCTCATCAATTTTACTATTATCAGATACCTGTTGCGGGTCTTCCAAGTTGATTAAACTATTATCAGATCCCTGTTGCGGGTCTTCCAAGTTGATTAAAGGGGCAGCATCAGTCTCCTTCTGATTGCCCAAGTTTACATCAACATCAGCCTTTTCAGGATTAGATTGAACATCAGGAGCCGAATATTTTTCACGACACTGATGCTCGTATTCATTAATCCTCTCTCTTTTAGAGTTAGAAGGCTGCAAATTCTTTTCCATTTCAAGTACTATAGCATCAACCGCTTTAGACAATGCAAGTTCTTGTTCTAGCCTTTGAGCAGATCCAGCAGAATCATCATCAGGTTCTTGTGATAACAATCTCATAAACTGAAACATTCACATACATGTAGATATATAATCATAATGGGATACAAAATCATTAAAGTGAATGTGTTATTACTAAAATAAACCATCAATTTAGCCTCTAAAGTATCACTCTCTTTCCAATTGTAATCCTTAATATCATATTAAAAACATTTTAGTCACTGTAGTCCTTACTATCATTATTGGAGTATATGAAATTTGTCATTTTAGCCCTTAATATCTTAATATTAATAGCAGAGACTCAAGTGATAGAAATTTCATATACTTTAGGCAGTAATTACTTTTATCTACTTTAGTGACTAAACTGAAGATAGTGATCATTTAAGGACTAAATCGATGGTTAATTAATTCTAATTACAACGAAGGGCATGTTTGAATTTGCTATGTGAGCTTATCTATTGGCATACAATTTGTAAAACTGTATGGAAAGATTTATGAAAAATCTTGTGACATATTCGAAAGTTGTTTTCAGCTTATTTTCATAAGCTATCTTAGAGAGCTTCTGAAAAATAAGCTGAATAAAAACTTATATTAAAACAGCTTATAGTTTATACGAAAAGGGTTTAACTGAAGATAATTCTAGAAGAGCAAAAATTGATCCTGGAGGTGTAGAGTTGAATATGCTTTGACATGTTTGGTTGCTTTACGATTATAATTGATTCAGGATTTCTAGCTTTTGATTGTATAATTGATTTTTACACACAAATTTAAAGTTCAACTCATTTTTTTTTATATCGAAACACAAATCATTTTACATTCAAGTTTACTTGTACTCTTTTAGACAGAATCAATTTTACAAAATGAATTGTTGTGACGGCAGAACCAAACATACACTTTATCTTTAGTGATGAATGAATGAGAAAGGAAGAAGTTAGAGAAGAGACATACAGGTCCAACATGATGTGTAGCGGTAGAAGAACCAGCAGTTTCCTCTAATCCATACCATGCAGATGAATCAATATCTAGAAACCTATTCAAATTCAAATTCAAATTCAAATTCAAACTGAGAAAAACTAACGAGTAACTTAAGTAGAAGGGGAAAAGAGTGGAGTTATTTAATGACGAACTTGAAAACGGGTCGGAGCAAACCGGAATGGTGGTGGACCCAAAGATGGGGATCATCGGAAACAGAATCGGAACTGCTAGAGCTACTACTACTAATTCGATTGGTGTTGGAGATGGAGTCATCAGAAGCAGGTAAAAGTAGAATGCGGGTTTGGTTAATTTGGGAATCGTGAAGGGATAGTCCGAACAATGCTGCGGCAGCGTATCTTTGTGTCGGTGATAGAAACGACGTCGGAGTCGGCGACGCCGTGGCCATCTGGAAAGTGATTGTTATGGAGATGAAACGTTGTCGTATTGTTCAGAAGAGGATGGTATTGTTGTTCGCGTGATTGTTTAACAAGTGAAAAATGAATGAAGTGGGTTGAATTCAAAGTCAAAGGGTGTTTAAACATTACGCTCGGTGAACAGTGACGTGGCGCACCGGAAAAATTTATATTACAGTAGGAAAATTTAAACAAAAGATTTTACAGTGGACTTATATTACAAAGATAAATTACTATTAATCCTTATTTTTATCATAGAGTTCCTATGTAATCTAACCTAAAAACAAATCAAATGACACCATATTTGATGTCAAAATTTTGATGTTGAAATATTATTTCTTTTGATTGAAACTATGGGAAAAAATATTGGGTAAAAACCAAATAACAAATAGTTAATTTTTATAAAATAAAATATTATCCTCTAAAAAAAAATGTAAATAAATGAATAAATATTAGATTGAGGAAGCAGGGTTTTGGTGTGTGCCCTTTGGAAAGTGTTTATCCCTTCTTCCCTCTCCTCCATTCTCAAAAATCATCATGGTGATTCAATAACCCAACAACACTTCCCCACTTCTTTTCTAACGCCGAAGGTAAACAAACAAACAAACACACTTTCCACTCTTATCAACTTCTCGTATCATTTCAGTTGCATTTCATTTCAAACGCTTTTGTTTGTGATTATCATTAATTCCATTTTCATTCTCCTCTACTGCACTAGTTATTCAAATTCTCTCTAAAAAATTTACTGTTTTTTTTTTTTTTAATTTATCTATGATTTATACGAAGTTCTATTTTCTGTCTTCAAATTGCATCGATTCTGTCGTTTATGCAGGTTCATTTTTATTTTTTTTTCATAATAAAAACTACTCTTATTTCTATAGAATGAATTTGGGTTGTACTTGCATTTGTTGAATTGAACGCACTAGGATATCAATGTATTATCATGTGTCTGTAATCTTATTTTTTTAGTGGTCCAATACTAGAATATGTTGTTGTTACCTTGCTTCTGCTAAATTTGCATTGTAGAAATTAGTTTATTTCGACAAATTTACCGGTGTTTTATGGTTAATTTTGTTAAGAGTCTCAAATTGATTGAGATATGACCTGACAACATGTTTATAAGTGGGGGCAGTCCTGACCGTATAAGTCGGTTTTGTTAGGTTTAGTTATGCCCAACCCAAATTCTAAGAGATTTGATTCAAATGAAAGAGAAAATTTTGGAATTTGAAAACATAGGGATTTTGGGTTTTGGAATTAATGATTTAATTAATTAGCTGTTTGATGGTAGCATTTGGTTTGTATTGCATGATGAGTAAACCCTCAATTTAGTCTTCGAAGTTGGAACTTATGCACCTTTCTCCTACTTGGTCTCTAAAATATATAAAAATTATAGTCCCTCAAGGCTGTGAAATCCGTCTCGTTAGTCCCAAAGATTTATAAGTAGTCTCTAAGGTTTTGTGAAATCCGACTCTTTACTCCTCCCATAAGAGACCATTTATAAAACTTCGGGACTAACGAGACGGATTTCACAACCTTGAGGGACTGGTACTTGTTGTTTTTATATATTTGAGGAACTAAGTAGGAGAGACGGCGTTAATTTAGGGAGTAAATTGAGGATTTACTCATGGATAATTACCATATTTATCTTTGTTTACCTGATGTTGTTCATCGGTTCTCTTTTGTGTGTTTGAATTTTACAGCCTTAAGTTGTGTTCTCTATTCTCACAAAGCAAAAACAGATAGGGTTTTATTTCCTGGAGATTTTTTTATAACAATGATTGTATCTGGGTTGAGTGGTAGTCTCTCAAGATGCCCCCAATTACCTCCTCGTTGCCTCGAATCACGTCGTGTTCGGGTCATGACATTTTCTGTGGCTGGTAAATGTATACAAAGGACAGCATTTCCCAGTGTGGAAAGGTATGCCCAATAAATCATTACTTTTTGAACTTGGAACTTGATGTAAGGTTCATGTTTTGTTGAATGGCAAACAATTAATTATTTTCCTCACCATGTCAATTTACAGAACAAGTTTTTCATCTCCTAGATTGAAATGCAATAGACGACAAGTTCAATTGGTCAGAAGTGCCATGGATGCTTCATTTGGTGATATGTCAAATGATTCTGCTGGTAACTTTTCTATCTTGATGAAGCTCAATTCTTATATTTCATGATACAGAAAATGGATATAGTAAAACTGGTATTTAAGTTAAATAGTATGTTTTCTGAAACAATACGGGTTGTGAAGATAAACTAAACTTGAAAATGATTCTGTGATCATTATGGATGTTTGGTTCTCTCTTGGATGCCAGACTACTTTTTTTTTCCTGTGGTCTTGCTCATTGGTTTGCTAAGTTGAAGCCATTTCTTCGTCTTCATAATTGTTGGTGCCTGAGAAGCTGAACTAAAATAGGATAAAATTAGAGTGATACTGTTAGAGATAATTATTATAGAAGAAAGTATAGGGGTATGGGAAATTAGGAAATCAGTTTCCTTGGTAATTAGTTAGTTAGGAGTTGGTTAGTGGTTAGTTTTTCAGTTTTAGGATAGTTGCTTTAGATCCTTTAATTCTTATCGTCCACAGGAAGTCTATAAATAAAGACTTTCTTCCTTGTTTGATGGATGTTTTGCAAAACTTAGTATTTGACTTGTTTTATCCAGTGTGAAGAGAGTATCTTTTACCTTTTCATATCAATAAATTTACAGGGACGGATAAATTTCCTCTCTGCTTTTGTTCTTTTAAAAGAATCCCAAGAGATGCATTACAAGCCCGAGAGAGGGTAGGTGGCTAAACCATAAGGAGTTCAAAGAGGAAATTGTTTTTCAGTTTGGTTTAGTTTTTTTTCCTCGGCATGTTGGGTGGGGGGAACTGTTTTTTCAGTTAAACAACTGCTTTATGGGTGACAGACAGATGTTGGCTTACTGTTTGACAAGAATGACTGTTTCCCGTCTTCCCTACCCTTGGGCAGAAACCCTCTTGTGTTTCACATGAATCATGACCTTCTTCCCCACCCTTAGGCAGAGACCCTCTCATGTTAAGTTTTCACAAGTGTCATGACCTTATCATATCAAAATCCCTCTCTCCCCCTTTCTCGATAGTTATTCATAAGCTATAGAACCCGCTTATTTAATGTTTAGAGAGAGACAGAGAGTGACACACACAGAATTTTCATATAACAATGTCATATGTCAGCATTTAACACGAGGTGATCCATTTGTGCCACTCCCAACCCTTTGTTTTGGTTGAAATCTGTGAAACGTGTTTACTTGCATGTCTTAGGGGCATCCTCTCTGTAACAATAATTGACACCTCTATAAATTATTTTGCACCTTATCCATATGATATTTGAATCACCTTATATAAAACCAACAATAAGTTATAGCTTAACTTATTATTTTGCTGCTCCTTTGCTACAAATGCAGCTGTTTTCCCAAGAATTAATGTGAGCGATCCATATAAACGACTTGGAATAAGCAAGGAAGCTTCTGAAGAAGAAATTCAAGCAGCTAGGAACTTCCTGATTCAGAAATATGCAGGGCACAAGCCAAGTGTAGATTCAATTGAGTCGGCTCATGACAAAATAATCATGAAGAAATTCTATGAGCGCAGAAACCCAAAAATTGACATCAACAAAAAAATTAGGGCAGTCAATCAATCCCGATTCGTTCAGGCTGTCAGAGGCAGATTTCGCACTCCATCCACCATATTCATTATAAAAACTTCACTGGCATTTTTGTTACTCGGTGTTCTGACCGTTCTCTTTCCAACTGAGGAAGGGCCAACGCTTCAGGTAGCAATATCTCTGTTCGTCACCACGTATTTCGTATATGATCGGCTGAAGAGCAAGATAAGAGCATTGCTTTATGGGTATGTAAACATTGATTTCTCTCACTCTTCTAAATTTGTTAAACATATAGTACTTCACCTGACAATATTGTCTACTAGACCATTGTTGAGCACTTTTCATTTTGATAGCATCACTTATTCCCATTGTATGACATTCTGATATTAATATCATTTTGATTTTGTTGCATTTATGGTTTTTCTCAGCTTATTAGGTTTTGCTTATTTATATATGTACTTTGGTGCAGGGTTGGAGCATTTATCTTTTCGTGGCTGTTGGGAACCTTCTTGATGGTGTCAGTAATTCCTCCCATTCCTATAATTAAGGGACCAAGGGCATTTGAAGTGATCACATCGTTGATAACATATGTTTTATTATGGGTTTCATCGACATATCTTATATGAAGGCTAAAGCTATGTATCTCAATCCGAATGCTGGGTTATTAGCAGAAGACTAATTTTTGTAGTGCAAGTTTACATAATGTTACGCTTTTTTGTTGAATCAGGATTTGTTTTCTTTGTTGTATACATTTTTGTATGAGTATACATACTGGAATTTTAGAGGCATATATGGCGTTTTGCTTCCAAATTTACGTACATCAGACATGTCCTTATTTTGACATGAGTATGACCAAAGCTATTCTTGTTGCCTATACTATCATAGTTATTGACTTGTTTGTTTATACAAATAGAATGCAGAGTTCTCTTGCATAATTGTGAGTGAAATTTTTTCATGAGATTGGAAACTATTCAGAAGTTTTGATATGACCCTTTGCATGTTGGATATATTGAAATTGAAAACTACTAAACAATCATCCCTATGAGAAATGATAAAAATAAATAAAAAAATTACATATGTAAATGTTTGTTTAGGTTTTGTAGACAGAAAATTTCAACCGGACATTCAAGCAATACGCTTTATTCTAAGGCTTAGACTTATCCCAATATATAAACTTCCCTCGGGTTATTTCTAAATTTAAGGTCAATTAACTTGTTAGATTTCATAACCAGATCAATATATTAAGATGTCAATACATGCATAGTTTTGATTTATTTAGCGATTGTTGATCAATTTCCTTTAGAAAAACTTTGTCTACGGAAAAAGAGAAAAAAAAATCTGTTTATAGCATTTCTTGTGTATATTTTTCTTTAAACACAATAACATAAAATCAATATAATTAATATGAACATAAAAGGAGATTCAAGTGTTTTTGAAACCAAACATCTCCTTAATCAAATAGTTTAGTTGTGTATAATATAATATTTGTTATGCAAAAAACAATTCTTCTACAAACTGGTTTTCAATTATCAAAAATACAGTAGGAAATACTTGGATGGTTAAAGCAAGTCAACAACCTGCATTGTTGAGACTCTTGTTGCGGTATATGTAAGGATGCATCCAAAATACAGAAAAAAGAAGTGGGCAACACATTAACAAGATGAGACAATGGGGTTGATTTACAATAAATGGAAGAAGCAGAACTATTATCAGGGGATGAAATCAGCATACACTCAATACAAGAAATGTCTTGGGAAAAGCATTACGTGTACACATATCTTCTGCCTTATGATTGTTCAGTTAATACAAAGGGTGATATATTTCATGGAGTCGTAAGTTATTGTATAATGATGTAGCTTGTACGCAAATAATCACATAGAACTCCTTCCTGAATCGATGCACTCAGATAGCCACAAGTCCATATCTTCTTGAACCTTTTGCCTTACTTTGTGAACTGCATCAGGTGAACTGCAATTCTTCTCGTTACCTGTATAGAGAGAGAGAGAGAGAGAGAGAGAGAGAGAGAGAGAAATCATAACCAGATTGTTGGTTGGTATATTACAACCTTGCATGTAGCAAGCAACTAGCACATTTGTATATACCTAGCATATTTTTATTTCGGAAAAATTAGTTTTAGAGGAAGTATGTTCCAGGGGCTCGCCACAAGCCTAAGGTTCAGAGAGAGCGCTAATAATGGTACTTATATATCATCCATAGGTCCTCAAATTAGCAGCAGGATTTGCACCCAGATCCTTGTGGGATCTGAGCCAAATCCTTACCAACTGGACCAACCTATGTTGGCAGCTAGCATGACATTTTACTACTGTTAATTTTCATAATTTTTTTGTAACCATGAGATATGCTAGACGACCCATATGTGATCATGCAATTGACAAATTGATAAAGGATAATGGTACGAAGTTAACTCCTAAAAAATTGCAGGTTATAAATTGGCAATCTGAAACAATTAAAAAAGCAATAATTTGAGTGAAAATGTTGCACGTACCTTCAATGACCAAAGGAGATTGAGGACACCCTCGTAAATCAGTGCAATGGCCACAATTATTACAAGTGATAAGGTAGGAAGGCACTGAAAGGTTTCAATCATTAAGCAGCATTCAGTGGATAGACACAAAATTTTGCATTGGATACAACAACAACAGTAATCAACAATTTGGGCATCGGTAATCAAAACTTAAGTTATGTACCATAGACCCCACCAACAACTGAACACATTACTTGGTAATTGTTGATGGGAAATCAGTCATTCATTTGTCAAAAGATAGTCATCAAATCAACAATCCATGAAGGATTCTAGAGAAATGTAGGTTGGACATATTGCCACAATGATAGCAAGGATAAAGAATGTTACTGACTAAACTGACAGAAAAAATAAATGGCAACTCACAATCAGTGGATGAAGTTTGTTTGGAAGCATGACGCCATGGATCCTGTGAGCCATTTGTAAATATTATTTTTGAACCTGTTCATACACATACATTATGAGATATATTAAATCAGGTGAATTTGAGATGATTGATGTATATTCAGAGTAAAACCATAAAAGAAATGCATAATATGTAACATCCAGACATGAGAGGCCGCAAAGAAAAGTTTTATTTCTAAGAACTTACCTTTTGCGACTAAGTTATAATGACCAGCTTATTCAAATATGTAAGTAAAAGAGAAATTTGTTTTCAAAATGACTTTTAAGTTCAGGTCCAGAATAAATCAAGAACGTACAAAGATACTATTTAGCTCTCAAATAACACAAATGATAACATAAGAAAACATGTCGATAGTATGGTAAAGTAAGAGAGTCATTTAAACACATTGTTAAAAAAATTGTACATATATCATCATTATTAAGGAAAAATAGAGAGTAAAAAAATAAAATCAGGCATAGGTTAGTTTCTAGACCAGCAATTTTTGTGCCTCCATAGTATAAATTAGTGGCATCAACATCAGGAAAGACACCATCTCCAAAGATATTTTTGC
>Ga0315913_1002107_pt1 | contig 22957 bp, 17 predicted proteins | sample MpolsnodulesMG_FD_207736 | JGI IMG/M metagenome (GOLD analysis project Ga0315913, IMG submission 207736) | Medicago polymorpha root nodule microbial communities from Los Angeles, California, United States - small nodules | ecosystem: Host-associated > Plants > Roots > Nodule | place: USA...
GGTGAAAACCCACCCATACCCCTATTTTACCCGCACTTCTTCCCTCCTAATTTTTCCCACGCGTTCTCCAAATTAATAGAAACCCACATATATATATAAACCCCTCTTTGCTCTCTCTTTTCACTCATCTGGATCCATATCCAACATAACAGGTTTGTGTCTTATGTTTTGTTTTGTTTTTGTGTGTGTGTGTTTTTTTTTTAAATTTCTCTATATTTATCTTCAATCTTTTTTTTAAAAATGCATGTGCTGATGTGGTTCAGAATTTGTAGGCAGAATTGCAGCTTGTCGCCCTGCTAACCAGTGGAACTTGGAACTTATCTTCAATCTATTTTTCGTCTCTTGAATGTAAAAGGGTATTTTAATAATTTTGACATTTATTCCTGGGATTATACATTTTAAACCAAACATATTTTTAATATTCCCAGGAATTTAGAAAGAAAGTTCCCAGGAATTCAAATTGGTAACCAAACACTTTTTTAAAATATTCCCGGGAACATAATTCCAAGGAATATATTCCTGGGAAAGTTATTCCAGGGAATCATTTTTGCATCCGTGAAACAAACGCCCCTTTAACATATGTCGTAATGGCACACGTTAGCATTCCAACAAGGATTAGAGGCTTAAGATTAAGTTAATTGTGAATCAGTAATTACAGAGTAAATGTTAGCAACACTCACTTTTGAACACTCTCTCTAACACTCACTCTTTTATTGATTTACATCATTGTGAGTGTACACTTTGGAAATAGAACTCACACAAAGTGGTGAGAAATGCATAAATTTCATCCAATGAAAGAGTGAGTGTTAGAGAGAGTGTTGCTAGCATTCCTCTAATAATAATAATAATTAATCGTCAAAAAAAAAAAGATTAATAATAATAATTTGGTAGTTTAACGAGGGACAGAGAAGTAAATAAGAACAAGGGTAAGGATTAAGGAAGGTATATTTTTCAAGATGTTAGGGTAACATGATAATATCGCCCTCAAATACACAAAGCTAAATAGATAATCAGAATTTGTTCATTTCCTCTGTTATTCCCTTCCTCTCTCACGTGTTAGCTTGCATTGCATGCATGTGAATTACTACTTACTAGGTTGTTTATGCCTCAAAATTTGATTAGAAACCAGAAAATTCAAACATTCCTCTTCACTTTTCTCTCTCTCCATTTCCCAATTTGTGACCCTAGAACTCTACATGAAGTGCTAAATTGAGATGTTCATCTCACTATATGGTTAAATAAGCTTGATTTGGAGAAGAATTGGAGCTAGGGTTTCAAGAGATTAAAGAAAAAGGGGGAAATCATCAATTCTTCATTCTCCTCTTCAATTGGCTTAGGTGGGTTCCCTAATCATGCTATGATTTTAGTATAGCATCTAATATAGAAGCTTTTATTGATTTTATGAGAATAATGGTTTCTAAAAATTGTGAGTATAATGGTTGATGCATAGTTAATTGATTCTAAATATTTTAGACTGTAAAATAGTGTAGAATATTGTATTGGACTGTTGTTGCTGCATGTTATTAGATTTAGACTGGTGTTGTTGTTTGGGCTGTTTAGCATGGATTGGAATGGTGGTAGTTGAGTGTTAATAGAGACTAGTTAAAAATTCGTTGGACAAGTCTGTAGTAATCAGGTCATATCTTTTTCTCTATAACTCTGAATTAGAGTATCGTTGGAGTTCTGAAAACTAGACTCTTTTCCCTTTAATTTGAATACTTATTTTATAGGGTTTCAATTAGTAATGAGGTCTGGAAATATGTCTGAAGTTATGATTTTGATGCAGAAAAACTGCAGAGTTGCCTTCCGGGTTTTAGCGTAATAGAGGCATACGGTGTAAGGGGTGTCCACTGTCCAGCCCTGTTGTTTTAACTTTTTGTGAAGTTTTGGGAGTGCTTAAGGATTAGTATGGGTGGAATAAACATTAGATGTTAGAGGCTAGGACATTATTTACTTCCCTTGAATGCATTTAAGTTAAAGTATTTGTATTCTTTTGGGCACTGAAACATTGATAGTGGGCGTGAATTAGTAATGAGGTCTGGAAATATGTCTGAAGTTATGATTTTGATGCAAAAAAACTGCAGAGTTGCCTTGCGGGTTTTAGCGTAATAGAGGCATACGGTGTAAGGGACACTGAAACATTGATAGTGGGCGTGGAGAATTTCAAAATCCAATCAGTTTCTCATTCTTTTCATTGGAATTTGTTATATGCTTTTGATAGGGATTGTGCTTGCTGTTACGTTGTGATCCTTTATATTGTTTAAAAATGCGGGTAAAGGTGGTCGATTCAGTTATAATACTGTTGTGGTGACATCTAAAACCTTCATATTGCGACCCCAATTGCACTTGTAGACTGCAAATTGCAACATTTGGGTTGCCTTCATTGTGTTATGTGTGAAGGGGATGATTTAGTCTCACATTGCCTAGAGATACTGTCTACGTAGTTATTAACCTCACCTTACAAGCCGGTTTTGTAAGGTCGAGTTAGGCCTAATCCAAATTCTAACACCACACCATCAACCATTCATCTGACTCTTCTACAGTTAACAGTTCATTTTAGAGTGTGAGTATATAAACCATCAAACTAAAATTTAAACCTGTGATTTTATAACTACACTAACTACTCACTTTAGAGGAGACAAATCCAACTAGGGACATGTTTGGATTGAGTTATTTGAACTTATCTTGTATCTACTGACATAAGTTTTGTGAGACTTTGAGAGAACTTATGGAAACAGCTTATGGCACTTTTCATAAGCTTTTTTCAGTTTAATTTCATAAGTTCTTCAGGATAGCTTACGAAAACAACTTATAGCATATACAAAAACATTTTAACTTTATTTCATCTTTTCATATAGAAATAGCTTATGTGAGCTTACACATAAGTGCTTATCATGACGCCTTAATGTGACGCCTCTCCTTGTAGGGATTTGAACCGTTGTTCAACACGTTGTGTGTAGGGATTTGAACCGTTGTTCTGGTTCAACACGTTGTGAAATGTGAATGCCAACCATCATCAATACTTATGTTTGAGTTCTTAACCTTGTGTCGGAATGTAGATCATTATTATGAACAGTTTTACTCCAAACGATGATACTAATTTGATTCAAGTAAATATCTGTTGATCCTGACATGCCAGTTTCTTATTGTATTGCTAACTACCAATATAATTGCATAGTTTGGAATCGCATTCTGCAGTATAACTTGTCTTGGTTTGATTTTGGAGGATATTTAAATCTAATTAGTAATAGTGTTTATGCACGAAATGGCTTGCATCTCTCGGATCGAACTGTGTCTGTTTTTTTAAATGCCTGGATGCAAATGCATGATTCATAGTTTTTTATGTTTGATTTACGAGCCTAACTGGCCCATCGGGCTGCCAAGCCCACAGAAAAATTGCAGCCCATTTTCCCTCTCTGACTTTAGGTAACCACAGCCTTTTGTTGACTGGTTCTTTCTGCTTGTGATGCTTTGTTCAGTGATGAAATTGATTCTCCTGATTGCTGATTGTTGTTTTTAATATCAACACACTTTCGACTTAGGAATATCTTGGAGAATCATCAAATCGAGTTGAAATTGAGTGGTGTGCTTTAAATGGGGGACGAGGACGGAAGTGACAAATCAAGGAGAGTTGTTTTTTTGACTGTAGGGACGACTTGTTTCGATGCTCTTGTGAGAGCTGTGGATTCTGAAAATGTTAAGATAGAGTTGCTTGCAAAAGGGTATACTCATCTTCTCGTCCAAATGGGCCGTGGATCCTATGTTCCTACCAAGGTAGTTTCAAACATTATTCCTTGCTTTTCCTCTCCCTCTTTTTTTTAGTTCTGTCGTCTTTGTTTCAGAAATAATTATAGTGGCATGTCAACTTTGTATCTATTTTCTTAGTATGCATTAAAACATTTGATAGTCTCACCTATTTAATGATGAGAGACACAGGCACAAATTTTCCATTATGCAATCTGTGCATGTGAAAGTTTAGAGCTAGTGAATTCATCCTCATTTCTAACGTGGTTGTGTATTTTCATTTTTGTGCTGGTATCGGCTATGAAAGTTCATGTGTGCAGAATTGTCACTTTAAACATTTTCTGAATTAACTGTATTGCCCTAACTTGATATCATAGCTGGTAGTTAGGATGTGGGATGGAGAAAGAATTAGTTTTAACTTTGAAGAATCTTGTAGATAATTGGGTGATGCAGCATTGATGGAAGTCGAAGTCTTAGAAGCTTGCTTGATTATTAGTATGTGGGCTAACACCTGCTAAATTTATGCAATACTTTCAATGGAGGAAAGCCAAAAATATGCCATATAAACACGGCATTGCAGCCCATGGTGCCGCCATGGTGGCATCCGTTCACAAATTGGCTATGGCGTGTTAGGATCCAATATGAGAAGGTGCTTAAAGTATTTAGTAGGTGGTTAATTAGGTTTAAGTAGAACATTCTATTATTTAACTCTAATACGCCTCTTATTATTTAACCCTAGTGGTCTACTTAGTAATAATCTACTTAAATCTAATTAACCACCTACTAATTACTTAAAACACCCTCTCATATGGATCCTAACATGGTGGTTGTTAAAAAATCTGCCATTTAACAACACTGATTGCACGAAAAGGAAGATAAACACGGAGAAATTTGTAGATAAACTTGCCATGTTATGTAGCAGATACTTCTCTTTTTTCCGAGGAAATTCTTTTGAATAACTTTTTATTGCAGTCTGAAGGAGAAGGTTCATTGGCTGTAGACTACTTCACTTTTTCTTCCAGTATTGCAGATCATCTCAGATCTGCCTCTCTTGTCATTAGCCATGCAGGTATGCTTTTTACAAATTTTCTTTCCATCTTTCTTTTCACTAACTATTTTGCAATTATAGACACATTATCATGTGGTTTTCTGTATACTACTTCATTTGAATGCCTAGTCGCTCCCAAAGGTTTCACTCAAATCCCAGAATATTCCCTGCCACCCCCACTAACCGCTAATATAATCCCGAAAAATAGAATCCTCTCATACTTCCCACTCATTACCAACTTAGTAGTCTGTTACCAGCTTACATATAGGTTGATATTGCATTTTTTTCTCTCTTATCTAAGATTCTCTATTACTTTGGTTATCCTTGGGGATTTATCAACCCATGTAGCACCGATTCTTCAATTTGAAGGTGTGTCTGGTCTCTGACACCGACACATGTGGCTACATTCAAATATTCTTTTTTCTCAAATTATTATTAGTGCCGTGAGGGGTAACCTTGGTGCAACTGGTAAAGTTGTTGTCATGTGACTGAAATGTCACGGGTTCAAGTCCTGGAAACAGCCTCTTGTGTAAAACAGGGTAAGGCTGCGTACAATACACCAAATGGTGGGACCCGTTTCCAGACCCTGCATATGCGGGAGCTCTAGTGCACCGGGTTGCCCTTATTATTAGTGCTGTGTCCAGTGTTTGTGTCATTGTTTTTATAGCTATCAACTGTTCACATTGTGGAAGTTAGGAAACTGATCCTGTTGTGTAGACGAGTTCTCTTAGAACTTTCAAAATAGTGCAGATTTTCCCGATTCATAAGAACTTTTTCTTGATTATTGCAATTTGTAAGGACTAGAGCTGAATTAATGCACCATAAGTTCCCAATCACGTGTCAAGAATAGAGGCAAGGGTTGACTAGTAACTTCTGCAGATATAGAGACTTATACAAAGAAACATGGAAAACTAGACGCACCTTGCTTCTCTAGGATAATTTTAGTTTATAGACAAGCAATTTGACTGATTTTCTCACAATATCAAAGTTCCATAAAATCCAGAACTCAACTTCTGGTTCACCCCTTTTAGCCAAAGTTGTTAATTTGTAAGGTTGCATATCTTCAGAAAAACTATATCTCCTATCTGAAATTTAACTCTTGCCTGTGTTGGTTGGCCTGGTTGTGATTTTGTTCATGCCCATATCAAATGATCCCTCAATGAATCCAACATATTATTTCTTTCAACCATCAACCTGTTAACCGCTACTGTTGATTGAGTTGCCTCTCTAATTAATGGGGCGGGTCTCCCCCGAATAAGGCCTTAAAGAGGTCCATATTTGCCCATAGTTATAGTTAGCATAACTCTAAAGCTCTGCCATTTGAGCCACTTTGGTGCTTGGTCATGTAAGACATCTAAGACAAAACTCCAAACATCTGTTAACAGCCTTGGTTTGCCCATTTGATTGGGGATGATATGAAGAACTGAATTTCAGTTTGGTTTCATATAATTTAAATAATTCAGTCCAAAAGGTATTGATCAAACCCGACCCCTGTCATAAACAATCCAAGAGGGAAATCAATAAGGTGTAACTATTTCTTTGTTTAAAATTTCAGCAATGCCTCTCATAGTGAAAGGATGAAACTTTGTTCTTGTTCATGCTTTATAGCCTCTGATCATGAGTTAGAAACGTTATCTAACCGGTTACAAGCTTTAAAGCATCTGACAAGCTTTAAATAGGATTTTGTGAGATGAGTAGGAAGGGATGGTCCTCGTGAAGTAACTGTAACTAGTCTGATTTTGTGCAGGGTCAGGTAGCATATTTGAGACATTGCGGCTACGCAAACCTTTAATTGTGGTTGTAAATGAAGATTTAATGGATAATCATCAAAGTGAACTTGCAGAAGAACTTGCCAACACAAAACATTTGTATTGTGCTAGTCCACAAACACTCCATCAAACTGTAGCAGATATGGATTTAAATTCTCTACTTCCTTATACTCCAGGTGATGCAACACCAGTGGCCAAGCATATAAACAGATTCCTTGGTTTTCCTGATGATTGATCTGAAGGCTTTCATTCTTTTTTCCTGGTTAAAAGTTGTGGTGAGGGGATACTAATCTCTATTTTGGTTAACGTATGTGCTTGATGTTCAGGTATAGTGAAAAATTTATTTTTTCTATAAATCAGACATCATGTTTAAATATGTTATTTTTAGCTTCTTTTTTTGATCCAGGCTCTTGTTATAGTTCAAGTGTGCGCCCATATAAGGGGTTAAAGTTTGAAAACAACAATGCCCACCCCCACATTACTAAAAACTCTCCCGAAGTGTAATTTCAGATGGCACAGACTGTATTTTTGTTTGGAAGCACGCTTCTAAATAGCACAAAAACTGTTATTTCCGGACGTGTGTTCAAAATGGTTTTTTGGGTTGAAAAAAATTGTCCCTTAAGTTCTTTCTGACATTTTTTATTCTTTAAAAATATACTAATCTGATGTTTTATTTAAGAAGAATCAAGCTTCTTGCCACTTGGACCTATGGTCATGGGTAGTATTGTCTGGTTTGCTTTCACTTAATTAGTACATGATTATATCTCATTAACTAGTTTTAATTTCGCTTGCATTAAACTTGTTTGGATGATTCTACTAACAAAAAAACTTGTTTGTATTAAATGCAATGTTTTTCTAGGTGTCTTTGGGTTGGTAGTAATGGATCATTAGAATCATTTTTTCTTGAGTTTTTCTGATTTCTTTATTATAGTTTAAGGTGTATTCAGGGTGCTTTGTCTTCTGCAGATTTTGTTCTTGTCCTGTATTTGGCATCATCTATCTTGTGCTCTGCCATGCAGTTTATTTTAATAAAGTTTCTCTTTGCTTCTTAAAAAAAATGCAATGTTAAACAGTTGTGGCAACCCATTATTTCAGACAATTAATGACTTAGAATTTGTAATTAAAACATGGTCAATATTTGTAATATACTAAAATGGTTAGACCACTAATATTTAAACCTTTTAGTTACAAATTCCAAACCTTTTAGTAATATCTAGAGGAGTAATATTTAAACCTTAGTTGTTCTGGTCTACCTAGAATTTATAATGACTTGTGTGTAATGGTAGCTTATGCTTCATTGTTAAAGGATGGCCGAAATGCATCATTTATGTAACTAGGTTTTGTCATCATAGGGATAATAAAGTTTGTAGGCGAGGGAGAATTATTTGTAGGGTCTTGCTAACGATGTCATCAAGACACTTTATAAGGATTTTAAATTAAGAAATTATTCATTAAAAAAGTCAAATGCTTCAATTTTCAATGCATTGAATACACATTTTCATAAAAGCTACTTAAAGAGTGGCATGAGGCACTATTTAACATTTTCCTTATTCTATTCCAATTCAAGAATATGTTGTGAGCAAATACTACCAAAAGAAGAAAGATATATATAGGAAAATGGTGACGGTGTTCTAAAATACAACACAATTCTTATCTCAACCATTGGATGGTTTGACAAAGTTATAATAGTACTATCTAGTAAAGATCCAATGACCATGATTGAAAACCGTGTGAAACTGTGTTGTTTCACTACGGCAGCAAATCTTGGTCCATATATATCGACACGTAAAATAAAATTTATAACACAACTATTAGTTTAAATGTTGGGACTGTAGGGATTGCCCATGACTTCCATGGCTTAAATATTACTCCTATCGAATCATATATTCAAACAACTTCGGTCATTACGGATTAATTGATTCAACTCTTAAGTTTTTAATATTCCAAAAGGTTTAAATATTACTCCTCTAGATAGATCAGAACAACTACCATTACACATAAATTAATTCGTAAACTAAAAGTTCATGGCTCCTATGGTCTCCTCCATGTTTCTAAATGAGATCCATGACTCTTTCGTAAGATATACTGCAAGAGAGACAACTACGAGGGAACCGACGATCGTAGGGATAGTTTTCACGTAACCATTTGAACACGATGTGTTTATGTTCCTATGAGGAGAACATATGGCGTAACACTTGTACCAATCTTCAAATCCTTTATGATAGTCGGGATCTAAGACCTTGTATTCACAATGATTAGGCATAGAACACATGTAAACATTAAAATGCAAATGGGATCAAGTGCAGAAATTGAACACAATCTATGTTATTTGCATGGGGATTGGTTTCCCTGATCACATGTATAAGAAGCTTAATGTTGCTGTCAGTAAGGGACCGTGCAACTTGCCGCGACACTGATTCAAGTATAATAATAAAATTGTTATAGTTAAATGTTAAACATGTTAAGTTATGTTATGTATTGTGTGATGATTGATATATATATATATATATATATATATATATTGACGCAAGCTTGAATTTCAGCACTTTAAGGGGGACGGACCCAGGGATTTTCAGGATGGTTACAAGGAGGATCGATACCCGTGTGCTATGATATTGGCTCCAACGAAGGGTTTATATGTCACAAATCCTTAGAGGGTGATTCTGGATTGGTTCATAACTATGGATTGTACCTTCTATCCATACACCCAACACCGCGGAACACACCCGTTCAAACAGTTTAACATCTATTCAAGATGGTTTATATACAGATCTCGCATGGTTTGTTATTTGTCGTAGTGCATGCTGTACCAATTTGACAAGGTCCAAACCATTTCTAGACATCCACATCAGTCTGCTTCTCCCGCGACGACCCGACAACATTTATATCGGTTCTATTTTGAGTTTCTTGACTATGGGCTTTCAGCCGAGAACTTGGGAGCGTTTGTCTGACATGGTATCGAGACGATATTTGAATACATGCGTATATGAGATGATATTTCACCATTTTACATTTGTATCTGCCCTAAATTTAATGGAGATACTATGAGACCCTTGATGAGACACCTTTTAGATTAGATCAATGTGTGTACTTTGAACATGAATTACGAAGTTATAGATGTTTTAGATTATATAATCCAAAATATTATAAAAAAAATTCAAACCGATGAAAAATGAAAAATTTGAAGGCGCAAGAAGTATACAAGAAGCTGAAGCAGCCACGACCCAAATAATTTCATTTAATCCTTTTTACAGCATTGTCAATGGATAAACAAACGGATGCAGCCCAGGCCACGTATACTCGCATACGAGAGATAAGCACCACCCAAATCTATGGCATGGAATCAAAGCACTTTGTCTCTTTACCACTGAATCTAAAAAAACAGAAAACCAAACACGTAATCTCAATTTCACACTAACTAAACACAATTTAACCACCATATTTATACAACACTAAATCATTCATATCCATACTTCTGGTTTCTCAATAGATAGAAACCAAACCATGGCCTTCTCCACCTCTTCTTTACTTTCTACAAACTTCTTAGGAGCAAGAAACATTCCAACCCCTAAAACAACCAAACCTTCCATTTCACTACCATTATTCTTCAAACCAAGATTCTTAAACTCTCAAAATGACAACAACAATAATAATTCAGAACCTATTAAATCAGCTGCTGTCTCAGCTCTTGTCTTATCCTCTATGTTTACTCCGGCGGCACTCGCCGCCGACAACCTCCCACCACCACCGGTACTCGAAGCTCAACCAAACCAACTAAACCCTGCAAATTCAACTTCACCTTTCTCTCAAAACATTTCACTCACAGCACCAAAACCACAAGCACAATCCTCCACCGATCTTCCCGATGGTAGCCAGTGGCGTTACAGTGAGTTTTTAAACGCAGTAAAAAAGGGTAAAGTTGAACGAGTTAGGTTCAGTAAAGACGGTTCTGTCCTTCAACTAACTGCCGTTGATGGCCGTAGAGCCAACGTTATCGTTCCCAACGACCCTGACCTTATCGATATTCTAGCAATGAACGGCGTTGATATTTCCGTTTCCGAAGGTGAACAAGGTAACGGTTTGTTCAGTTTCGTTGGTAGTTTATTGTTGCCGTTCCTTGCATTTGCGGGTTTGTTCTTGATTTTCCGTAGAGGTCAAGGAGGACCCGGTGGGCCTGGTGGCCTTGGTGGGCCTATGGATTTCGGTAGATCGAAATCGAAATTCCAGGAAGTGCCGGAAACTGGAGTAACTTTTGCTGATGTGGCTGGTGCTGATCAAGCGAAATTGGAGCTACAAGAAGTTGTTGATTTCTTGAAGAATCCTGATAAGTACACTGCTTTAGGTGCTAAGATTCCTAAAGGGTGTCTTTTAGTGGGGCCACCTGGAACTGGAAAGACATTGTTGGCGAGGGCGGTGGCCGGTGAAGCCGGTACACCATTCTTTTCTTGTGCAGCTTCGGAGTTTGTGGAACTGTTTGTGGGAGTTGGTGCTTCCAGGGTTAGAGATTTGTTTGAGAAGGCGAAGTCAAAGGCTCCTTGCATTGTGTTTATTGATGAGATTGATGCTGTTGGGAGACAGAGAGGAGCTGGACTTGGTGGTGGAAATGATGAGAGGGAACAGACTATTAATCAGCTTTTGACCGAGATGGATGGATTTTCGGGTAATTCTGGTGTTATTGTCTTGGCTGCTACTAATAGACCTGATGTTCTTGATTCTGCTTTGCTTAGACCTGGAAGGTTTGATAGACAAGTTACTGTTGATAGACCTGATGTTGCCGGTAGAGTTAAAATCCTTCAGGTGAATGAGTCTGAAACTTTTAACTATCTCACAATCAGTTTATTTTTTGATGAATTTTTTGAAGTAAATAATGATCCTAGTGTGTGTCTTGTTTTGTTGTTAGCAACAAGGTTTTAAATTGCATTTGTGCCACAATTCTTAAAATTGCATAGAATCTAAAATGCAGCTGATGCAATCTCAAATGTGGTTGCGGATATATCAAAAATGAAGATGTTCAACCCAAATTACATTTGCTAACCTTTTTTTAGAACCCCTATTGACACGCCTCAATGATTGTTTCATCGGTGGTGGCTAGTAGTTTAGGTTTTTAGAGGTTAAAGTTGAGCAACACATGCATGTGTGAATTAGTACTTAGCACTCATGTAGATTACAAGGTTTTAAATTGCACCATCATTGCATGAAATCGTAGTTAAATGCAGCTGGTGCAACCTTAAATGTGTTTACACATATATAACCACAAAGTCACAGTCCATATTGACACACCTCAACACTTGTTTCATTGGGGGTTAGTAGTTTTAGTTTTCCCGGTTTAAGGTCGACGAATGTGTGCACACTGCATACAGTTAGTACTCCGGTATATTAGAACTTAATTCAAATTGAGTCTCACATTACTCAATGCTCTTTTTGCAATAGTGTATGTTTAATTGAGTAGGTGGAATTGAAAATTTATGAATGTTCTATTTGTCTAATTTTTGAAATATTATGGTAATGATAACCTTGATTGCAAACAGGTTTGTTTGGAGGTGTTGGAATTAGTTATGTTGTGTGCTACTCTGTGTCTAAATTATTCTGATTCTTCTTCTCTATCAGGTGCATTCTAGAGGAAAAGCACTTGCAAAGGATGTTGACTTTGACAAAATTGCCAGGAGAACCCCAGGGTTCACAGGAGCTGATCTACAGAATCTGATGAACGAAGCAGCTATTCTTGCTGCCAGGCGTGACCTCAAAGAAATAAGTAAAGATGAGATAGCTGATGCGCTTGAAAGGATCATTGCTGGACCAGAAAAGAAAAATGCCGTTGTCTCAGAAGAGAAGAAGAAATTAGTAGCCTATCATGGTATTTATTATTATTGTTTTTTATGTCTAGTATCCAAGCTTGGCATTTGTTTGTTCATTTTTGGATTCCTAATCACCATGTGTATTCCTTGTTGATTTTCAGAGGCTGGCCATGCTTTAGTGGGTGCTTTGATGCCTGAATACGACCCTGTAGCCAAGATATCTATTATACCTCGTGGCCAAGCTGGTGGTCTCACCTTTTTTGCTCCTAGCGAAGAGAGGCTTGAGTCTGGATTGTACAGTAGAAGCTACTTGGAGAATCAGATGGCGGTTGCACTTGGAGGAAGGTCAGTGTACCATGCATTACACAAAAATTTGCACATTGCATTACCTTATTGAATTTAGATCTCAACTTTTGCAACTTGCAAGTTACTCTTGCATCACAAATACATACCACCTGTCAGTTTGCTGCTTGGCTTATAGCCTAGGGGACACATAAGGACAGTTTTTTTTACAAGCAAATCAACATTCCGGTCCTCGAAATTGTAATGGTCGGTCAATTTAGTCTCCAAATTTACAAAATAGAAATTAGTAAATTGAAGAGCATCAAAATCAATTCGGCCCCTCGATTAAAATATCTCTTTAGTTAACATCCATCAAAATCAATGAAAGATCTTCATATTGATCTGACTTGAACAGTCTCTTGTTGCATCAAGAGATAAACATAAAACCTCTAAAATTGTAGTGTTAGGTTTAGAAAAAAAGGACTAAGCTGACTGATATTGTTCAATTTAAGGGACTACATTACTTTTTTCGTTAATTTGAACTGACTGATCTTACAATATCAAGGACGAAAATACTGATCTACTTGTTTTACTATTGGCTATTTTGTTGTTGTATACTAATAAGGGGAATAGTGATAGTCATGTTATGGAAGTGAGATGCAGGATCTTATCTTTTAGCTTTGAGCCTGTGTATATTGTGTCATAAATTTCTTATCTCTCTGTATATGTCAAAACAGGGTTGCTGAAGAGGTGATTTTTGGCCAGGATAATGTCACCACTGGGGCGTCAAATGACTTCATGCAAGTTTCACGAGTGGCAAGACAGATGGTTGAGAGATTTGGGTTCAGCAAAAAAATTGGACAGGTTGCCATCGGCGGGGGCGGTGGAAATCCATTCTTGGGACAACAGGTAGGCCCTAACCTAACATAGGTTGATGAGGAATTGTTCCTCATTTTTTAATTTCCTTTTACTACAGTTTTGAGAATATTAGTATATTCTCTATATTAGTATATGATATTTACTAAAACACCTCATAGTTTTAGTAATCAGGCTTTTGTTTTATTTTACTTAGTAAACTGAACCTCCCAAAATAAATTCCTCACCATTCCCAAAATTGTGATTGCAGATGTCTTCACAAAAGGATTATTCCATGGCAACTGCTGATATAGTGGATAAGGAAGTTAGAGAACTGGTAGACAAAGCATATGAGAGGGCAACACAAATTATCAATACTCACATTGACATCCTTCACAAGCTTGCTCAACTTCTCATAGAGAAAGAAACAGTTGATGGTGAAGAGTTCATGAGTCTATTTATTGATGGAAAAGCAGAATTGTATGTTTCATAAATGTTAGACGTAAGACACAGAATCATCATGTTTGTACTATAACATACACTTAAACATGTACACTGTAAGAATCAATTAAATATTTTTATCAAATTACAATAACAAATTTGCACATAAGCTTTTATGCAAAAGGTTCTTCAACTCAATATGATTCATCTTTAAATGAAATCAACTATGCTAAAACTGCAAAAGGTTTTTACACACTCACTCAACATATCAAAAACATCCTTATTCATGTTTAAATTGGAAAGAGCAGCCACTTGCATGTAAAACGTTATGGACAATCTGGGTAAACACAATGTGCTTGTATAGCATCTCCGAGAGCCGCATAAGAGTTAATCACGAAAGAAGATAGAAAAGACCTATCTGTGCATACACAAGTTGGTGAAACCATGGTTCCATCATCTATCAACTGCATACAGAAATTGAATCAATATGATACGACCAAATACAGTAAAAAAAACATTAAGTCCTCTCTTTCTCCTACCTTTGAATTTTTCAAATATTAATGTGCAACCATACATTGTATAAGTCTCTTAAGTTTAGTAGAATTTAAAAACAAATTAAACGAACAAGCGCCCTCTCATGGCCTAACCAGTACTTTTAATTTGTTTTTAATTTTAAATGAAAATGTAAGCCAATTTTAAAGTTTGTTTGGATAGAGATCCTTCTAGGTTTTGGGAATAATTATATCTGTCAATCATTTAAAAAAAAATAAAACCATAACTTTTCTCCAAACACAATGAAGGAAAGTAGTGTTGCTTTCTCACTACTGTCTCTTCTTTTGTTTTCTCTACTTAAGTTACATGCACTAGTGCGCATTAGGTCCACAGTTCATTCACCTCTCTAATGACAATCTATTCTAGGTTAAAACGGCAATCAAACAAGATAGGTGTAGTGGGGCTCATCTAGAAACAGTTGTCTACAATTTATCATAATCACAACAATATAGTTTTGCCTTAAAATACTTCACATTATTCTTTATTTCCAAAAAATAAGTAATGTTTACATCGCTGTAAAACTAGTGATTTTTGTTGGATTATCCTAAAACATGATCTTGCTTAATTTGCTGAGAAAGTTCTTCATATAAACTCGCAGTGGTGGCACTGAACTTCTCCATGGCAACAAAGATCTGTTTCAGACCTGATTGTAAGCTAAGAGAATCAACTATATCATCATTATTATGGATAGCATCCCCTACTTCTCTCAGTTCTTTTGCAATCGGAGCCATCTTTCTCTCTCGAGCCTTCACCATTTTGTCCAACTTTTGCTCCTGCCTGTCCAAAATTTTCACTTTTTTCTCTATTTCCTTGTCCAATGTTGAATTCTTCTGAAGCTCTAAAATATTATTTTTCAATATTTCATTTATTCTGAGTATAAACCCATTTACAGCTTCAATTACATTCTTCTCTGAAATATTATCCATTGTCTTTGACCATTTGTGAAGGAGCACAAACACAGGTGGTGCTCCAAAGGGAGTTGAATCATTCTGTAGTTCTTCAGATTCATACATTAGACATCTTACTAGCCAATCATTCAGGGCTTTCACATGGAACTTTTGAGCTTGAATCCAATCTAAGAAGTTTAAGTTCCATTTCTGTAACTCGGATTTGAGCTTAATTGTTGCATCAATATTAGCATTGCAAGGCTTTCTGTTGAATGAGGAGGCATCTAAAGCTTTGGTTTCAACAATTTCCTGATACTGGCGTTTGTGACATTCTTGCATATCTTTCCACATTCCGAGAAACCTTTAATCAGCAAGTAGACGGGAAAAAGAAAGCAAAAGAATATAACAGTCTGTTAGATTTAAGAAAATATAGGTGCATTAATGTTCAAAACAAACTTCAAAAGAAACATAAATAATTGAACTTTGATATAAAGAAATAGTCTCTCATAGATTTAAGAAAATATAGGTGCATTTTTGGGTTTTGCACGGCAGGAAAATCATATTCGAGACATGGTCGGATACTAAATATTGACACTTCTTCCAGCTAGAATTCAAATAGTTGTAAGAAACTAGCCATTTCTACTAGACTCAACTTCAATTGATCATTTTTCAATCATTTCATAATAAGTGATGAATAATAGCAAAACATTTATGATTTAAGATCATTACTATACCTACCAAGTACCAACTAACTACACAGGTTCGAATAATTAAGGGTCATAGGGCACAAGTTAAGGAGTTTAAAATGGAAATTAAAAATAAATTTTATATTAAAAGTATAACTTTTGCAACTTTTAAGACATTGAATGCACAAGTTTCAAGAAAAATCTTCTACATTTGCCTTTTTAACTAATGCCCCAAGGATACAAGTTAACATTTCTCAATAATTAAACATGGATTTACTTACAAGAAACAAAGTTATGACTTACATGAGAATAAACCTATTAATCTGCGGCCAAAGCTCTTCTTCCGTCAATTTACTGATAGAGTTAGATATCTTGTCAACTACTTGGATAGAAACTTTCATTTTTGTAACTAAAATACTGATGAAAGCTTTTACGGAATTAATTTTTTGTGCATCAACATCCTTTTTATTCATACGTCTCAACTGCTTACACTTCTTCTCATGAAGTGTGCGCAATTTTTCCTCAGCCTGAAAAACAAACGAACATTTAGTGTCTTCAACCATAAAAGGCATATAATATAATTTTACTTATGCTAAATTTCCAAAAGCAAACTAGCAACTTATACATGCATGATCAAAATTATGACAAAAAAAAATCCAGAAAAGAACAAGGACTCTGATGAAATTTGATTGAAATTTTTTGCTACCGCTAAAATAAAGTTAATATTAATATTAAGCTTTTTAGATTTTCTTTTGTTCTTACAAAGTTTCCCCAAACAAAACCTAGATATCTAGATGTGAGGCTCTCAATTTAGGTGCAAGTGGTGCTCTCCCTAAACTACATTGCATAATGGCATACTGCCTAATGAAACCGTTTGACTGAAGCTGGCGTACCACCACAGCGTCGGTGGAACTATTGGGTTAATTCAATGGCGGAGTCAGGAATTTTATAAAGTTCGGGCAAAAATTTTGATCGCAAATTCACATCGAGTCTGGTAATTTTATGAATTATTCATCTTTAGAATTTATAGTAGAATAGAAAATATAAAAAATAAAATAAAACAATGTTAAGTTTTAGTGACGACCTTCTTCAAAAAAAAAAGTTTTAGTGATAGCGTAACCGTAGCTAGAAGTCCATAATATTTTTAAAATAGAATCCTTAGAATTAGCTACGTTTTGTCCGTAGGTAAAGGTGGAAAACATGCAGTGACAACACATTTGGCTGATAAACTGATTTAGCTATGGAAATTTACCCTACAGTGACGGATTTTGGTTGTCACTACAAGTCAAATTTCTTGCAAATTTCTTGTATTGATACAAAGAAAGTATCGGTTGAGTCTGGACACACCACGCCCCTGGATTAATTGATTTTTCATGTGACTATTACATGGACATTCTGTACCATCATTCTCTTGGAGATGTTTTCATAAATTAAGGGTTAAGTAATTTTTTCGTCCGTATAAATATATCAAATTTTGATTTTAGTATCAGTTTTTACATGCACAATAAATATCTCTTAAACTAAGTTATTTAACTCTGTATTAGAAGGAAGCAAGCAAAACAAAAAACAAAAAACAAAGAATGAGTAACAATTTATACCTTGACTTCATGATACAGCTTCTTCTCCCACATACATAGTTTACTCAAAGTAGAGCATAGATTTTCATAGCTGATCCCCTTGTCTTTGTAAACTCCTTGAAAATCCGCTTTGCGTCCACATGGTGATTCCACGCATTTAACCATCAGGGGATTCGATTGAGGAAACACATGCATAATCTTGCACGAAACTTATAGCCAAAAATCTCAATTTAGTTAATTCTTTTGATTACTATAATTGAAAACACTAAACAGTGACTAATTAAATTGTACAATTTGCTTACCTGGATTGAATTCAATTTTTGAATGGTAACGGAGTTTTCCAACGTCTAGCATTTCCAAAATCACATTCCCTGAATCCGATGCTCTTTCAAACAGAACCTGAATCTCTTTCACTGTTTCAGAAAAACCTTTCACAGAGTTGCTACATTCTTCTAACTCCGGTAAATTTTTCTTCAAAATTGAACTCTCTTCTTTCAAATCAGCTTCCTTATTATTCCCTTCTCCATTTTCATTTTCAGTCTCACTCACGTTAACTCCGTTAGATTTAACACACTCACTTTTCTGAGTCACGTGACCGTTAACGTTTTCCTTTTCTTTTTCATCCGTTACGTTGGTGTCAGTGTAACCGTCCCCACCATGACTGTAACGTACTTTGAATTTCTCGTACGGTTCAAAGAAGTCCAAAAATTCCCAAGCAGAATTGCTCGGAGGAGGCGGTGACGGCGGATTTAACCCGGAAAAGTTTCCGGTCGTGTTGGACGGAGGCGGAGGAGAGTAGGAATCGTAAATAGGTTTGACGTAGGTCATAAAAGACACATTATCAGGAACTGAGGATAAAACGGTGTCGTGGTGGAGATAATCATAACGTCTATAACTATGAGTGCATAATTGAGATTCTTTTTCTGTATCCTCTGGTTCTGATTCAGAATGCAGAGGGACGTGTTCAGCATCTGAATCAGAACTAGAAGATGATTTTGAGCGTGGTGGAGGTGGTGATTTTGAGAGTGAGGGTTTAGTTTCGCCGGAAAAATCTTCATATTGTTGGAAGAAATGAAGGAGAGTAGGGCCAAGTGTTCTGAGGGATTCCATGTGTGCCACGTGTGCATCAGCGAGGGAGTAGCTTTGACGGAGTGATTCGTCGATGAATTTGCAACGGTCACGGCACAATGACACGGCCGGAAGCCGGTCAAGTCTTGAGGCGTTGCAACCCATAGCTGTGTTTGGATGGGAAAAAGATAACGGCTTGAAGTTATGAAAGGGTTGTGGTATGAAGTGGTGTTTATTGGTCAATTTGATAATGGTAATGAATGAGCATTATTATGCTAATAGGTAGGAGTGGACCTCAAGTGTGAAGATAGTAAAGTGGCGGGTAGTGACATACAACGTCTCTTTCTTTGTTTTTGAAGTTTTTAGGCAAAAGTTGCTTCTCATTTTACCATTTAGTGGGTGCTTTAACTCGCCGTTATCTCTATGTAAAAATCACTCGAATCGGAATATATGCACTTGCTGCCAAAGACACATGAGAGGATTCGTTGCCTTTGGCTTCGGTATTAAGGAAAAAGGGACAAAAATTTATTTGAGTAAAAACACCATATATAGGCACAGTCAGTTCAGTGCCACTTGTAGAACACATTGCTTTTTTTTCTTTCTATACTCTTCTTTTATAACAATGCTCCTCACATTTACAGCTGAAAAATTTGTCCTTGCATGAATGAAGTAATTGAAAATCCTAGAGAAATTAACATTCTAAACTCTTTCTGATAGAGTAATTTCGGAACTCTTTCTTTGATAGAATAATTGGATTTTTATGAAGTTAGAAAATTTTGGGGTAAAATTATAAATATATTATGAAAAGTGATTCAAAATGATAATTTTAAAATATTTGGATCGAATTTAAAATTTTAAAATGGAAAATTTTGAAAAAATGTTGGGTTCAATTTTTAAAATTTAAAAAATAAATAGGGATTGATTTGTAAAAATTTGAAACATGTAATGTAACAACCAATTTGCATTATTTGAAAGGATTATAAAGACTACTAATTTGATATTCACACCGTATCGAATACAGAAAGAATTTCCAATTCTTGGTTTTTAGGATTTTTTTTTACAATGATTTTGTTTTTTTGTTGTTAACAGAATTCTTAGTTTTAAGGCTGTCTTTAAAATGCCCTATAATCTCAAACAACCTCATAAATTAAAATCACTTCTTTTTAAAAATTCTTCAAATTTCTAAAGCAAACAATAAAGTTCATATATATATATATAGAAGAAATTGAATTACACTCTAAAATTACATTCCTTTAAAAAAATTATGCCATCCAAACACACTTTAAAAAGCGTGTAGCTAGCTTTTACCTTTTAACATAATTTTAATTACTATTTTCAATTATATAATCTAATTAATATCATCTCCATCACTCCCAAGTTCTTATTTTTCATATATTATTATAATAAGAATTCTTATTTGGTTTGATTCTTGGAATGAAACAAAATATCAACCAATAAAATTTGTTGATTTGGTTTGATTCAATTTTTATAATATTTTTTTTATGAAATGTGAACCATAGGTACCAGATGAAAAACAAGTTTTTTTTTACGTTCAAATTAAAAACAAATTAGTTTGCTCCAATCGGGTTTAGAATTTTAAATATTATAGAAACTTATTTTTAAAGCTTTAATTTGTTTGGTTAGTAACAATGGATTGCATGTTGTAATAGAGTAGTAGTAGTACCGTTTGTGCAATTTTCAACTTAACCATTAACACTAATGATTGCCAGCCAAAAGTGAAGGCAAATAATCCTAGCTTTTTGATCGATCATGAGGATTGAGGAAGATGAATGAAAGACTCCAAATGTTATCATTTCGATTATTATTAAGTTCAAAGTGATTTATGATGAGGCATAATAACGAATTTTGTAGGGTTAGTACAGAGGCAGTATGATGAAGGTGATTATGATGAGAGAATGAAATGGATACAAAGCAATTATATCTTTAAAAAAGTTTCAAGTGAACGTCTTTTACCCCTCATGACAAAATCATTAATCTGTCTTTACACCAAAAGATGGTTTTGGGTGGAATTCCAACTCACAAGAGTTGTCTGTTATATGTTAATGTATCCCTTCCCTCTTTATATGTAGTTCCATCTTTTTCTAGTGGCTATGTTCTTTTTACGAGGTGAAATAAAATAGAAAAAGTTCTTGCTATCCTGCAATATCCTAATTTACGAGAAGTCTTCACCCATTTTGATTCCATAATAAGCATATAGACGCAGAGTTATGCCATCAATCTGTAGATAACCTATAATACCAAACACCACTGCCCTACAAAAAACATGACAAAAGTATGTGACTTGAATCTCGATAGCTTTCACTCATACGTACCCATGAAGAAAAGGCAGAGAATTTGGACATTAATTTTTTTAGACCCATGGTTGTTCACCTTTTGGTGGTCCATTAGTCTAGATTAAGTTTTTTATATTTTAAAAAAAAAAGTCTAGATCAAGTCATCTTATTTTCACTCAAACTAAGTTAACTCGTTTCATTGCATATAATATTATATTATATTATATTATGATACAACCATGAGCACAATAAAAATCACATATAGGAATACAAGAGGTGGACATATTTGTCAAAATATGAGCATTACCATTAACTTGTCACCTAATAAAAACATGAAAGTTGTTATAGTTAGCTAATATGTCTCTACATTGATCTATGATGGACACATAGTCCGTTCGATTAACATTGATCATACCATCAAGTATCCAACTATACTTGCTTACAATCTACTTCATAGATAATATTTTGAAACCCAAAGCTGTAATCCATTGAATTGAAGCAAAACCACAAACCTTGCACTCAACCGTTTGAAGTTTCACTCAACACCAGTCAAATTTCGTTATGTCAAAGATACTCGAGACTCTCGCACACACATAGTTATACTATAGCAAAATTGTTCTGGAAAGATTGCACCATTACATCAGTGGTGGATCTAGATTTTTTTTTTGTAGGGCTAAAAAATTTACAAATAATATTTTTTTAAAGATGATGCTTGATTTATTTTGCTTATTAAACTAATTGAGTATCTAATATTTTTAAGAGAAATAGAAGATAACAATATAATTGATTAAAGTAAAAATTAGAACCTTTAAATATTGGTTGTGATGTTATGGAATACACTCGTAGACAAAAATTAGTTGATGTTGAAGTAAAACTCTAAAATTTATGTTATAAAAAAAGGGCACTTCTACGGTAAAATTTAAATATTAGTTGATGTTGAAGTAATACTCATTAGTTGCATCATTTAAGAATTTCTACTAGCCGCTCATATTGGACATACTATGCCTTTGGTGATTGTTGGTGAATGTTTTTGTTGTCTCAAGTAATTCGTGATAATTGTGGCTGATTTCTCAACGCTAGGCATACATTTTTTTTTATACAAGTAATGAATTTTTTTTAGGGGTTGAGGGACATTGATGAAGGTGCACGATGCACCTTCCCAAAGCTTAGTGTTACAACGTTTCCATAAACTCCAAAAAATCATAGAAGCCGTAGATTGTTGTTGTACGGATAATCTGTCAAAAAGATCAAACAAAAGACCCATAAAATCGTTAACAATAATCAACATGGTTGAGACAGTATTATCCAGTTGTACTAACTCCCAACACTTCATTGCTTTCAGACAAACAAAGAAAAGGTGTACAAGAGTCGTGGCCATAACATCACATGATACACAAGAATCCTATGCGTCAAAGTAAGGAGCGAACTTTGGAGGTACTTGTTGTTTCCAAATTACATTTCAGTCGCAAGTTGAATGCTTAGGGGGAGCTGTTTCAGCCTCTAGGCTCATCCAAAACCTATATGCTGATTTTACTGTATAACCACCATCAACACCCGAGTATCATGCAAGGAGTGAGTACGTTCTAAGAGTTGCCGCTGCATAAGATATTTAGATTATGCTGTTAACAATATTAAAATTATAATTCCATTAAGTCAAATATGGGTTCATCAAATCCAGGACCATCAAGAACTACTACTAGGGGAGTTGAATTTCCAAAACAATCTTTTATTAAATGAGATTCTATTATACAACCCTTTTCATGCAATTATTAGATGACCAAAACCGTGGTTCAATATTACCAATATATGTTGGAGCCTCATGATTTTTCATGAATGCCCGTATGCATTCAATACCCTAATAAAAAAGGTTAACAAATAAAAAAAAATACTCCAATAACTTGTAGTATTATTATCTTTGCTACGTGGGGGGTTTAAAAAAGATTGAGAAAAATTGAGCCA
>Ga0315913_1002108_pt1 | contig 22956 bp, 15 predicted proteins | sample MpolsnodulesMG_FD_207736 | JGI IMG/M metagenome (GOLD analysis project Ga0315913, IMG submission 207736) | Medicago polymorpha root nodule microbial communities from Los Angeles, California, United States - small nodules | ecosystem: Host-associated > Plants > Roots > Nodule | place: USA...
AGTTGAAAGAAAATTTTAGAGGAATTAAAACGAAAAGTTGGTATATTTATAGGGACCAAAAACATATTTAACCCTTAAATATATTTGACCATTTTTTTTTTAGCTATAACTTCCTAAATACTCGTTTTAAAAAATAAGTGGTGGTACGTCAGCAAATCTCAAATATATAATATTAACAATATATTTATTTATATATTAAATGTCATTGAAGCACTAGTAGTCTGAAGATGGCACCTTCATTGTCATTGTCATATACTTGTTTAAATATTAAGAGCTCAAACATCCACTTGCATTGGAAGCCAAAAAATGAGCTCATAAAAAACCACCATGCAGTGGTACTAAAAACTATACACACATTTTGGCAGTTTGTCAGTGTTTTCTGGAGCCGCAATATTCTTTGTTTTTTTTAATAAAAATTGAAAAATAGTATCCAATTGAAAAGTCACTTTGGTCATTAAATGTATCAAACAAAATAAAATTACAACGAATATGCTCAAATATACCTCTCGTTAGTCAGTTTGGTACTCAAATATGTTTTCCCTTGGTAAATTTGGTCAATCAGTCATGTTTTCGTAATTTTGATACACTCAAAGGTTATAAAGACATCGTCCCTTAGATTTGGCGATTAAAATGACTATTTACTCATTATTTATTAAACTAACATTAATGGCCATTTAGCAACTACTCCAAAGGATTTGAACCCCATTTCTTGAGATTACAAGATCAACCTCTTGGTACTATGTTGACACCTTATGGAGAGCCGCAATACTCTTAAACAAATTACTTGTTTGAAAAATTTCACCTTCTCCAAGATAAGAGTCTATTATATATATTTTCAATTAACAACCAGAACAACATTCAACAACTACATCATGTTATCAATATAATATTATTAACATATAATTTAGGCAGCCAAAGTTTCAACTTCAACAGGGTTAGCACATGACAGATTACTCTTACCACCTCATTACCCTTTTAATCAATTAGTAGAGTAGTTAAAAAGTTGAAACAATATGCTGATGCTTAAAAAACTCATTCAAAGTGCATGAGTATAAAATCAATACTGGTTTGCATATGACTCACTGGCACAAACATGAATATCAGACACTACATTGACACGTGACAACGGTAATAATTTTAAAAATGGGAGCTAAGTTAATGCAACTCCATGCGCCGGTGTCATGTCGGTGTACGGCATTGACATGTGTCAGACGCCAAACACATCTTATTTGAAGTGTCGGTGCTGCATAAGTTTGTATTACTTCTAACCATGATAAGGGTCACAATGCTTTGAAGCCAGAATGAAGAAAAACTGTTATATCATACTCTTGAATGCAAAGTATATAGGAGCTTAATTTGCATTGGTGATGCTATGTCTAATGTTCAATCTTCTACAAAGTCACCTTTACCACTTCCATATCCAATTGCTTGCAACTCCTATGTAACTAAAAAGATTATAGACTCTTTAAAGAAACACTGACATAAGGAATTTAACTGATTGTGAATTAAGGTCTTAAAAGTGAATCAAGCAAAGTTCAGATGCAAAACAATTAGGAGTGTACTAAACAGAGGAAAAAATGACATTTATCATAAGGGACCTGGTTTTGTGACAGTAGAAAAATTGTACAAGCATCGTCCATGAAGCACTGACACAAACACGAATAATAATTTAAGATGGAAATAATTGAATATAACCAGTGGTGAAGCACGGATATGGACACTGACACTCGACTCCGCTAATAATTTGAGAAAATCATATATTTCAGTGTAATTATATGTGTCAGTGTCATGTCGAGTAGTGTCCGTGCTTCATAGGTAACTACATATGTGGATTTTGCATTAGACACCAAATATCAAAGACGTGTTTTAATTTGAAGTGGCGGTGCTACATAGAAAATCAGAGTCATTAGATAAATTAGATTAGATGAGTGATATTTTGAGTGTGTTTTGAATCTAATTTGTTGAGATCAGAACAGGAGACATCTGATTTTTGCTGTACAACATGCAACAGCTTTAATTTCTTGATTTAAGTGACTGCGTTAGTTTTTAATTGCGCCGAGCTGTAGAGTTGTAAATACTTACATCGAACAACTTTAGCTTCTTTAGAAGCGATGAAACACTAACACAGACGTCGGACATGACACATTGACACCAATAATAATTTGAGAAAATAGAATAATTGAATATAATCACATGTGTCAGACACACCTCTAAAGTTTCAGTGCTAAATAGTTTAGATGTACTACCATTGTAAGATGGCGAAAAACATGGTCCTCCAAAGTGATGAATTTTGAATGGAAGGAGCTTAGTTTTCTGCTATGGGATAGTAAATCACACCAATGATAACAAACTAACAACAAAACAGCTTATGTGCTAAGACTCGGTGCATGTTTGGAATCATGGTGAGATTGAATGGTGATTTTGTTTAAGTTTTAAAGTCTAGTTCTGCCAAAATTATGGTAGTGTGATGTAGCTATGTCAAACTCGCTGTTAATCCAAACATGAATCGAGAGCGTGTTTCTAATTGACCGATTTCATAAAAGTATTTTTCATTTTGCATTTTGCAAGTGTCTTTTCACACATAGATTAAAATTTCTGAGATGATAAAGTACTAATAATAGCAGATAGATCCAATAAGAACTTTGACACATATATGATCATGAAACATTGAAACTATATCATCATTTTTCACACACAAACTGATCATCACTCCATCCTGATCTATATAAGAACAAAAAATAATCAACACACCTCTGAATTCAACAATAAGTTTTAAGGCCAAACCAAATCAACAAAGCTATATCTGGCCATCCAATTCCACCTGCAACAAGTTATTAACATCATAAACATAAACACAATAATCATAACAAATAAATCAAAAACCAAAAAACATGTAGAATCCTCACTTGTATTTGAAGACTTGAGTACTGTGGACCAAACCAAGCCAAATCCATTTTCTATTGAATTTCACTATTTCCTCAAACTCTACCAAATATACAACAACAAAAAAACCACTTTTTTTTTTTTTATAAAACCTCAAACTCTGCACAAATTCATGAAAAATCTTTCTACTGTTCTGAACTATGAGAATCATCCTTAGTAGTATTATTCTGCTGATTCTGCTGCTGAACCCTAGTTTGATTTTGACCAATCTGCTGATAAATCTGAGTGAAAGCTTGTTGATTCAACACACCAATATGTCCATCTTGTGACAACCCTAATTCCAAACCAGGCATCTGCTGATTTGCACCCCCCAAAATTGATGTAAAACTCATCCCTCCCACTCCCAAATTTGTTCCTGTTGGCATATCAAATCCAGAAAACCCAATTTTCTGAAAATAATTTCCACTATTATTTTCACCAACAGTAGTAGCTACTAAACCACCAGATGATGATGATTGATGAAATCCAAATCCACCAACATGATGATGAGGCCATAAACTTGTAGAACTAACATGATGTGCTTGATGGGCCTGATGGGCCTGATGGGCTTGATGGGTTTGAGCCCAATTAGTCCTATCATTCAACTGCAAACCAGAAGACAAAGATGAACCTTGTGGTGTCAAACTGTTACCAGAAGAAGCTAAAGCTGAAGCTGGTATTGTTCCTGTTCCTGTTGCAGCTATGATTGATGGTTCAGATTGTTGTAAAAGCCATTGAATTGTTTCACCATCTGATTTATGACCTAACTCTCTTGTTAGCTGAAAGATTCTTGCTGCACATAAAGCTGGCATCCTTATTCTTCTTCCTCTTCCTTCAACTTTTGTGTGTCTGTCTTTGTTTGATGTTCTTTTTGGTGCTAGTTGTTTCTTTGTTTCATCTTTTGTTGTTGCTGTTGTTGTTTCAGATAACACAATTTGAAGATTTTTTGCCTCTGATTCTTTGTTCTCTCCCATGTTTGCAAGCTGTGATTGTTGCTTTGAGTTTTTGGGATCCATGAATAGAAAAAAAGATTAAATATATAAAAATAAATTAAAAAAATTAGATTTTTTTTTTATGGGTTTTGTGTATGATTGAAGGTGTGAACTGAAAAGTCTTAAACTTTCATGAGTTTTCACTGTTTCTGGCAAGATTTGAGGGACAAAGCTTTTGATGGTAATAATAATATATAATTGGAAAAATATTAAAATCCCAATGTGCTGTTTCTATGTCAAAAAAATTTAGTATATGTTTTTTTTAATGAAAAAATTGTGTCTTTTTTTTCTCTCTGTTGTCTTTTCTTACCTCTTTCTTTGTGTAAGTGGGTTTTGAGTTTGACCAGCCAGATATGAATGAATTTTTTGAAAGTAACTTTAACTTCTAGTTTCACTTACCTTGGATACTACAACACAACCACTGTGTTATGTCATGTTTCTCTATGCTATCTCTATGCTATGTACAAAAGTACAAGCATCAAACAAAAACCACATCTTACATTTATGGATCTTCTTGGTTATTTCTGAAAATAGATTGTTGTAGCAAAAGAATGGAGTGGATTATCTCAATTGAAAAATAAATTGAGAGAACAATAGGAAAATCTTGACCATTATTCTTTTAGGGGAATACAAATAAAAATATGGGTCTCGCTGGTTAATGAACCCAAAAGTAGAAAAATTGTTTTGGAAATATAAACTGTTACTTTTGATCAACTAAATAAAATCTTACTTTTCTTAGCTGCTTAACCAATGTCCTGGGAGCACTCATTAACATTGTTCTAAAAATATTACTACATCATAATATGGTGAAAAGAGGTGAATTTAACATTTTAAAAATTAAAATATTGGTGAATTTCATACCCTAAACACTTGTTAGCATAACCCTTCTTTTAATATTTCTTTTTCTACTTATTTATTTGTCATCCAATTCAATGATTTTTTTCGTAATGTCGGTCAATTTTCAAAACATTAATTATGAATAATAATTTGTTAAATGTATGATACAAGTTATCTAATCTTACATGAAAGGTAATGATTTGCTAAACTATGTGATTGAAATAAATGGTGACCGTGGGCGATACTTTTAGCTTGATACTAAAGATGAAGTTAATAATATATTCTAGGATATGTCCTAAATTATACTCTATCCGATCACTATTATAAGTAAAAATTGATTTTTGAAGTTCATTCAATAAATGATGCATGTGGTCTATATATAGACTACATACATCATTTATTGAATGAACCTAAAAAATGAACTTTTGCTTATAATAATGACCAGAATGAGTATATCGTTTAGGGGAAAAAAATTGTCAAAAATTATATGTTATTTTTATGGTGTCAATGATATATTAGTGTTATTTTTATGTTATATCTTTAACTATTTATTTCTTCTTTCAATTTTTTCATGGAAAATGTTGTTTCTTGTGAAAAAAATGTTTCAAGAAAGTATCTCGACCATTAAATTTGTTAATTTTGTAACTGTAGCGTTATCACTTCTATTAACCCAATCACCCATGATTTCCGCAAATTTGAAATGTTAAAAATTTCAACCCACAATCTGCATTTATTTCGTGAATCACTCAGGATAATTTCTCTCGCTGTAAATAGCATTACTCTTTTTTCATTTATCTTTCTCATATCATTTCTTAAAGACAATTTTGTAAAACAATTTAAAATATCTCTTTCTCACACAAAATTAATTACATTTCATAATACGTGTTAAATTTCCAAAACATCATATAATTTGAGACAAAGAACCATAGTATGCATTGGCTTGTTGTGGCTAAAAAAGGTGATGCAAACACCAAAATTTTCATGGTGTCATATCAAGAAGAGGGAAAATGTCATCACTGGCGTTGTTTTTAATCGTTAAAAGATTGAAAGTGTGAATAATGTGAGAGAAACCATGTTAAATCATTTTGGCTGGCACTTCAAGTTGATTCTTTGTTGAGACCTAATGTGAAAAATTTTATTTTCAAGACTCTCAACAGTGTTGAGGTGGCCCAGCTAGTGATTCCTTTTACGAAGGAGGTTAAGAGGGAGGTCTATGTGTATGATAGTTTCAAGAGTCTAGATCCATATAATATCGACTTTAAATTTACTAAAGATTTCTGGGTTGATCTCAAGGTTGATTTTATGAGGTTTTTGAGTGAATTTTATTCCAATAGATAGTTGGTGAGAGGCTCTAACTGTACTTTTACGATGTTGATTCCTAAAGTGTTAAGTCCTTAGAAACTATATGACTTCCGGTCTATCTCTTTAATTGGTTGTATCTATAAAGTTTTAGCGAAGGTGTTGGCTAAAGATTGAGATTAGTAATTTACAATGTGTTTTCTGAATCGCAAACGACTTTTATTAAGGATAGACAAATTGTGGATGGTATTGTCATTGCCAATGAAATGGTGGACGAGCCTAGAAATATATGAAATAACTTATTTTGTTTAAAGTTGATTTCGAGAATGCCTATGATTGTATTAAGTGGGAGTAGTTGGTTGATGTTATTTTTAAAATGGGTTTTCTTTGTAAATGACATTGTTGGATCATGAAATGTGATAGAACAACTACGATGTCAGTTCTAGTTATTGGAAGTCCTATTGAGGAGTTCTCTTTAGGAAGTAGTTTACGCCAGGGTGGTCCAATATCTCCTTTTTTGCTTCTTTTAGTTGTTGGAGGGTTGAATGTGATGCTAAATTGATTTGTGGAGGTGGAGCTGTTTATTGATTACAACGTTGGTTAAAGTTCTAATTTTTGGCTTTCTCATCTTCAATTTATGATGAAACGTTGATATTGGGTGAGAAGAGTTGCAGTAACATTAGCGCATTGAAAGTCAAATTTGATCTTATTTTCTTTCTAGATAACCTTGTTTTGCAGGATAATGTTGTGGGCAAATGAATTTGAAAATATGAGCCAGAATAACTATTCAGCAAAAGGAGTTTATCACTTATTGATCCAAAGATCCTACTCATGCTCCTTTATCTGATATTATTTGGAACAAAGTTGGGCCTCATAAAGCTTCATTATTTGCGTGGAGATTGTTGAATAGAGAATTTCGACTAACGATAACTTAATTTGTCGTATAGTTGGTCCCTTAGAATCAATGTTGTGTTTATGAGAGGAGGTGGAATCTCTTAATCATCATTTCTTGTATTGTGATTTTTTTTTTGTAGCATTTAGTCTCGTGTTTTGCAATGGTTAAGAATTTGTATTATGTCACTGTCTGATGTTTGTATCCATGTTTTGAAAAAAAAATTGTTTTCATTTTTTGGAAGGACATCCGACATTTTGGTTTTCAAGTAATCTAGTTGACATGTATTTGAGATATTTGGAAGGAGTGTTATTCTCTAATATTTTTGCAACAAGCAAATCTCTCCGGATCATTTACTTGATCGTGTTAAACTTTTTCTTGGTGGTGGTTGAAGGCTGAAAAACCTAATTTATTTTATTTTTATTTTAATTCTTGATGATTTCACATGTCTGTAGTGGTTTTACGACCTTGTAATATCATTCTTACGACTTTTGTTTTCAACTCTTCTTTGTAATTTCAGACCATTTTTTAGCCCCTTTTAAGCACATTTTGTGGTTGATTGGATCTTATTTTTAATATAATTTCGTTTGACTTCTTAAAAAACTATTTTTCTTTTAATGTTTTTTTTATCAAGTAGTCTAGTGGCTAGAGCTCATACAATTTAATCATAGAGAAGTGGGGTGTCCGAGGTTCGAACCTCGATCCATGTATATAATATGTAATATCTCTACCAACTGAGGTAAACTCACTAAGATTCTTTTTAATGTTTTATTTAATTGCAACATTATAATATAGAATTATTATAGTTATTTTGTAAAAAAAAATGTCATATCTGGCAGGGGAAAAGAATGTCATGCTAGCATGGTTTTCATGTGGTTTTTCAAAGATGTAGTTTTCAAAACAGAATCAAATAACCTCTCAAAAAAAAAAAAAAACAGAATCAAATAATAAAATTAAATAATGGGATCAACCATAATAACCATAAGTAATGGACTCCCTAAAGAGAGGTATGTCCCAGTTTAGAAACAAATAGGAGTCAAAGATATGTTGTGTTCAGTAAGTGACATAATTCACAATCCATTCAATAGTGGGACCTTGCTTCTTTAAATACACTATAGTTTGTGGTAGTGACAATGCACAATGTATATAAGACATATCGCTTCTCATACACTTCTGTAGTGTTCTGCATATTTTGTATTGGACTTCTTAGTTAGAGTGTTAGACTCATGTTTTAGTGTGAGCAAGTTTTCTGAGCAACATGACGGAAATAATTTATTTACTTTTTTTTTTGAAGGACGAAATAATTTATTTACTTGAAAATAAACTGAAAGTGAATCATTAATTTAATTCTTCATATTGTTAGATTGGATAATTTAATCGTACAAATTACAATTTAATAATCACTTAAATTGAAAATTCTTGATTAAAAATTAAATTAACCAGTCAAAAGGACTTATAACATGATCAAGAAATTATTTTAAAATTTCGATAATCTTTTTAGAGCAAATTATGCAATTTTTTTTACAATTTGGATCCTAGTAAAAAAAGGTTAAAATGATAAAAAAAAATTAGAAAGAAAAAATGATAAAATATGCTCCCAATAAAATAATGATTTTTTTTACAAAAATAAATGATATTCATTAATTCAAATTAATAGAGTACATCGATATAATATAAATTCAAATTCGCTAAAAATAAAAAAGATGAATTTACGAACAAACTCACAACATCCATGTTAAAAGTATAAAACGACAGAGTATTTATGTCTATAAATATGACTATATTCAAGCCTCGAAATACACATGTCCCTGGATTTGCAATGTTGACGACACCAGTCATTGATTGAATAATCTACACTTGTTCAGAGCTAATTTTTTAATCTGAATCGAATAAACATCGTACTAAGATGAGAAGTCAACAAACATATCACACAAAGAGGAAAATCAAAACAAGCAAAGTCGTGCAAAGACTACAAAATCACAAAAACAAATGAAAGAAGACTAAAAATATGTAGAAATCATTTATTTGACTAAAAAAGAAGAAAAAACTATTCAGACGGATGATTCTGCACTAAAATTGCCCTAAATTATCTCTCTTTGATAAATAAGAAGACGAAAAATGGTGATCACCAAGGTTTGAAAAGGAAACGGACTATGTTACTTGAGAGTTAAAATAATGAAATTTGTTTTGTTGAGAAAATAGTGGTATGATTTTTCTCATGGAAAGTGACAACAACATTTTTTTAGATTCAATCGCATCATATATATTATATATATATACATACCAATATTTTGACAGCTGCGATAGCTTGTTTATATAACCTTGTATTGGATTTGGTGGTGCTTTTATCTAAGGCTCTGTTTGTTTTGTCGTGAACTTGAAAAAAGTATCAATTGATATCAAAAGGAAAAATATCAAATTTACCGACATGTTTTTTTTATCAATGTTTACGACGATTTTTTGACATAAAAGTAGACAATAATATAAAAGAAATTTCACGATCATCAATTTACAACTTACAAGTGGTTGAATATGGGTTCCGAAGAAAAAAATGGAACAATTCATATTTATAGAGTTTTCTCTCCTAGGGTTTATGTCTCCATAGCCAATTCTATACTTCCATCACCATAGCCTCACTCCCTATGTGAGAGTTTTGATGTCAATCAATTGACCTTATCAATCTGATTGTGAATTTTTCTAACGAGTTTTGTTGTTATTTATAATCTTCCAACCCTTCAATCCGTTTTGTTTGATGCATCAATTTTGATTGTGTCTTGTTATGTTCTTATTGTCTCATTTGCCATGGCTGATTTACCATCTCTTGCTTTTGAGGATCTATGGTGGTTATCCTAGAATTACCGATGTGATCAACTCCCTTTATTGATTGGTTCAGATATGATTCAAATTTAACAACTTTTTTATTTATCCAAGGTGTTTTAGCTTGATGTTAACCACCTCTATTGAAATTAAGATAACTTCCTTTAGGATTGAAAAATGAAGGTCATTAGTCTGAACTGTATAAGGGGTAACTCAAGCGCAGTTCATAATATAAAATATCTCGTCCGACATTTTAATCTGAATCTTCTCTTCTTAAGCGCGACATTAGTTCACAAAAATAAGATTGAAGATTTACGTTATGTGCTCGACTTTGATTCTTATTTTTCTGTTGACCATACCGGTCGAGGAGACAATCTTGCTTTGTTTTGGCGTACTACTTTTAATTATCAAATTGTCAATTTCTATAATAACCATATTATTGTTGATATTGTTGATCCTACTTGCAGTTTATGGAAATTTACTGGCTACTACGGGTACCTTAATGGGGGACAAAGGCGAGCTGCGTGTGATTTCCTTCGTCAATTGTCTAGTCAAATGAATGCCCCTTGGTGTATTTTTCGTGATTTCAATGATATTTTTGGATGCAAGTGAGAAAAGAGGCCGTAATACTCGTTCGAATTGGTTAATTAATGGTTTTAGACAAGTTATCCTTGATTTTGGATTATCTGATGTACCAGTTGATGATTATCCTTTTGCCTGTTTTAAAAGTCTAGGCACACCACATGCGGTTGAGGAAAGATTAGACAGAGCTCTAGAAAATAATGCATTGTTTAATATTTTTCCAGATGCGAGGCTCAAAAATTTTGTAGCTCCCGCATAGGATCGTTACCCCATCTTGTTGGATAGAACTCCAATGGTGTGTTCCCTCACATTTGTCTCGTCGAAGCTTCTGCTATGAAAATTCCTGGAGCATGAACCTGGCTTCAAAGACATGGTATCTTGATAACTCGCATAATAATAGCTTTGGGGCCATCAAAATCAGTTGCTTTATCTGAGAAAACAAATGAAGCGTCTTTCAGTACAACACGATGCTTATGTTGTAAAAATTAGGAATAAATTATCTCTATAAATAATAATCATCATATAAATAAAAGTATCAATTAAATATTAAAGAGAATAAACAAAAGGGATAAAAAGTAAACTTATCTTTCTTCAAATTGCGGTGATTTGAAGTCGGCAAAATTGAAGTAAATAAACACGAAACCATGAAAGTATAACCTGCAAAACAATAAACCATTACATAAACCTGAGGCGTGATAGGATCACTATCCTTAAAGATTTATCCGCCTCATAAGCGCATATCCTCCCAGGATACAACAGGTTCTTCTCCGATATAAATCATATCGGAGGTGACAGAACAACTTGAATTTATCTCAAAGATAACAGGAAATTTAACCTATCAACTCAACTCAACAGTGGAGAAGAGAAAGAAAAACCGTGAATATACTAATAGCCTTATTGTTTTTTTTTTAATCCTGATCAAAATTGGAAAACATATATACACCTTTAAGTGTATCATAACATGTTTATGTATATGCCAAATTAATGTTACAAATTGAAGACAATCAGTTACAAATTAAAACCATTTTATAGTCATTATGGAAAGACACGTTATGATAAGGAATTGACCAAATAAACTATGTGGTCATATCAGTATCGAATAAAAGATGAAAATTATAACTTTTGAAATATAATTAAAATTTACAACAGCTTATTGGCGCCAGAGAGCTAAAAAGTTGTAATATAGAGATGGGGATCGCAACACTAAATTTTTACATGCATCAACTTCAGCTAGGAAGAAAGTGAACCAACTCATATCCCTTGAAGAGAAACCAATTCATGAATAAGTTATTCATTAAGTCATTTATTAATGATATTGATTGAAGGATTATCAAAGAAGAAAACTCGTGATCATATGCATGAAGATTCTATCATAAAGGACTTAGGATGATCAAAGAATCTTCTATCCATAAGAATTTCATACATTTTATAATGATTAAAAAATTCCATTTAGATTAATTATCGAATAAATAACAATATCAATTATCACGTGCCAAAAAAGAAATATATTTAATTTGCAATGGTATACTATTAAATATTAGGAAAAAACTTAGGTACAATTCCTTAGGTGCTTTTCGTATGGTTCTTAACTAAATTTACCATGATTTCCTTAAATCCATAATTCTCTCAAAGTTTGTTATCTCCAAAAAGTTGTATTTTTAGTTAAGAACCATACAAAAAACACCTAAGGAATTGTACCTAAGTTTTGTCCTAAATATTATATTTAAACTATTTAGATTTAATATAAAAAAAAAACCCACAATTTCAGTACAGATTTTCGAAAAGAAGAAAAAATAACAGAGACTATTTTATAGTGCTTATATTTTTGTAAAGCGCTATTAAAAGATTGCTTTTAAAAGCGCTTGTTAATATGAAACACTATTTTATACCAATTTTGTATACCATTTAAAAAGAAAGTGTTATAGAAATACAGGGCACTTGTACACAAAAATTTCATAATAAACCAGTTTCTAACAATGCATATTGATAAAATGAGCTATCTTAAAATACCTAGTTATAGAGTTTAAGGTTAAAGCGATATCAAACACCAACTTTAGATAGATCTTAGTAGTGAAAGCCCTATCTAAAGCCATTATTAGTAGCACTTTTTGCTTATTTTAAAGCACTATTTAGACCTTTAAAGCATTAAACATTGCTTTATCAGCACCATCAAAATCTTTTATGCCTCCGAATTTTCTATTTTTCCCTTATTTAAAGAATCCGGTATATAACTACCGAACTTGTTAGGGACTTAACTACAGGACGTAAGTTTGTGCAGTAACTCCCATAGAGTTATTTTATGGCCATATCTTTCATTATGTTTTATGTAATTTTCTCTTTGTACGATTCACATATCTGTAACTTTATTTCTATTGCTAATTAACATGATGTTTATGTCATATTTAGCAAATAAATTGCTTTATGAAAATAATTAACAGTAAAAAAAAGTCTTGTTCTTATAGTTAAGGCATGTGACAACGTGAAAACAATGAATATTATGCGGACTTTCAATGTGATAGGAAGAAATACGATTTACCTGTTAATTGATCACAATTGAGTGAAGTTAACACTGTTTGTTGGTATGATTGTTATGGAAAATCCCAAATCGCAACGTTTGGAATAAATTCAACTGGAGGCAAAAGAGGAAATAACCGCCGTGATTCCCGTGCCGTTCTGAAGATATCTCCCTAACGTATCTGGTTTATATCTACCGGATATTGTAATTGACCATCCTGTAGTTATCTTCCTAATAAGTTCGGTATATATCTACCTAATGTTGTATAAAAGGGCAAATTCGATATTTTAGGGGGCCTTTGGAGATTTCTGGAGGCTTAAAAAGAAATGTTCTAAAACGTTATCTGAGAAAAAGCCCGTTTTTGGTGTAGTAAAGCAAAAATGATCTGATATGATTGTTTTCCATGTCCATAAAGGATTTGAAAACGAATTGATGCTAAAAAGAAAAATAAAACAAAAGAATCATGCCACTCATGACCTAATTCAAATAATAATTTCCCAGCTCTAACATGATTTTATACTACTCCCACATGATGAAGCGTGGAGGAAATTTTAGGTTTGAGTTTTGCAAATAGAAAAATGTGGGTTGGAGAAGACGACTTATTCAAGACGTTCACATAGATTTTCTAGTTGAGATTAATCATTGACAAAATAAGTTGGTAAGAAGATATTGCTGCCACATCCTCCACGAAGGAGAAGCTTAGTAACATGAGTTGGAACACCAATATTGAATTATATGAATGAGGTTCATAGTTTGATCTCTAGTACTAATAAATTTTACTCTCCTCACAAACTAACCAATGAGATTTGCCTATACAAAAAAAAATTGTAGCAACAATATTACATAAGTTTTGGCGTGTTCGCACCTCCTATGTGACAACATATACACTAACTTCAAATTTCATTCGTCACAACTTTTCACAATATTAAAGAAGACAACTTAACTATCTCTACTACAACTTGACACTTTTTTTTATGAATAGTTAGCGTGAGTTGGACCTCACGGACATCTAGGGATTGGAAACCTCAAGTCTCAAAGACCATTAGTATGGATATACTTACATATTATAAATCAATGAGATCTCATTGACATGCATGACTCGAACTTAAATTCTTATGAGATATGAGTTGAATCTTCATCAACCAGATCAACCTTCACTAACCATTTTAAAACCTTAATCTCAAATATACTGAAACTTCAAGCTAGAAAAGAATCAATTCATAAAATTATAACTGAATTTGATCTATAGGCTAGCTATATCATAGTGATTACTCATGTCATTTAAATTTGCATTCTCTTTCCTTATACACCTTTCTTGTAATTACTTGGTAAGTCATAATTTATGTGGCTTTTAAGTGTTTATTTCAATAGAATTTTGTGTGTTTTAGTCTCTTTATAGAACTAGTTTACTTCAAAAGCTTATGTTTTATTTTCAGGACAAAAATGATGTTGAACAAGGATTGAAAGCATGGATGAAAAGTCAAGAAAAAAGGAAAGAAAAAAAAAAGAAGTTTTCGAGCTCTTTTCAACAGGCACGGTCGTGCCCCATTTTGTGCTGGTCGTGCGCCACTGAAGGCCAGGCCGTGCGGAACAGGTGCGAACCACACACACGGACCGTGCGCAGGCCATGCACGACCGTGCGCCTCTCTAGTGGCCAGTTTTGGCCGTTTTCCTACCAGGCACGGTCGTGTACCTCACAAGCACGACCGTGCACGTCTCTCAGGCATATTTTGTTGTTATAATTAAACTCTTGGTTTCTGCCCATTATTGCCTTGTAATGCGAGTGTAATGTCTTGTCTAAGGTTATAGGCTATATATAGGGCTCATTTCTGACTTGTAAAACATCTTGGATCATTGAGAACTTATTATACATTTGCAGTCAAAGTCATCATTTGTGTTCTAAGTTTTTGCTTTATTTTTCTGCACTTTTACATTATTGTTCTGTATTTCCTTGCTCTTTACATTCTTCCAATTTATATTCATAAATTTATTTTAATGTCTTTATATTCCATGTCTTTTATTTTATTTCCTTTGTCTACAATGAACATGAGTGAGTAGATTCTCTAGGCTTGGGATTGTTGGAAAGTCTAATGACTAAATCCGATTCAAACCAAGTCTAGAACCTTATTTTATTTAAATTCTTTTCTAATCTAATCTCATCACCTTAAAGTCTTCTTTCAAATAACAATCGATGGATCGAAATATGAAGATTGCTATTGGAACAAATGAAATTAGACAAAGTGAGCAAAACATGAAAATAGTTTTGTGAACTTTGAGACAATAAGATTCAAACTTAATGGGTTTCAATAACAATCAACCATGAAAATAGGTTTGATTATTATGGAAATACATTCATGTCTTCTGAAAAGAAACATGAAATACCTATGAAAATCTTGTCTTAAGAAAATGAATTTAACATAGAATAAATGACAAGATAAGGAATTTGTTTAGTTTTGTCATTAAGATTGACCACAATCCTAAGGCTTTTTATTATATCTGAATTTTAATCAAAGAAACTATTGAACTTCTAAACTTGAATTATTTTAGCTAATCAAAATTGAGAACGAAATCGGTAATTACTTAACTCTCTGCGGAACGACAATTTTTATTACTCGATAAGAACCGTACGCTTACGGATATCGTGTCATTACTCTATTATGTATCTTGATCAGTAAGCTGTTTTATAGAAATACAGTGCACTCATGAGCCAAAATAAAGATGAAAGCAAATAACAAATGAATATGATTTTTCTTAACTATCTCGTTCTTAGGAAAAGGGGCATAGTAATCCGGAATTCCGTTGAAAAGTAAGTAGATGAATTAAGATGAAATGATAGTTTTATTTATATTTGCAATTTAAACAACAAAAGTTTACAATTACAAAGACTAAATTTGTGATTCACTCCCAAAAAAGAAGAAGCTAGGGTTTATCTTTATTTTAAATCTTTGCTTTGAGACCTATTCTTCTGTTTTGCGTAATAATCATAATAATGATAATGATATGTTCGACTTCATGTGTGTTGCTGGTTGAATTAGGAATCACATGTGCTTCCCACCATGCAGACATGGGAGGCCCCTCTTTAAAGCTAGCTGTTGAAATTTTATACCCAATTTTCACAAGAGTTCAAAGCTTGAATAGGACATTATCTTCTTTTTCTCACTAGATTTCTTTCTTTTTAATCTCTAAACACCTTTTTTTTCAAAAAATAAAGATAAAAATCTTAAAAGATTCATTCCCGTATAAGATAAGCTTAATTGTCTTATTTTGACAAATGAATTTAATTTTGTCTTACACACTTTAATTTTTAATAATACTCACGCATATTATAGGAACAACTTTTGTTTAGATAAACTAGGGAATGGATCCTTTCATTTTTTCTCTCTCATCTCACGTTTTTCAACTGTATGATCAATCACACCATTATATGAAAAATGTGAGATTAATATTTTTTATTTTTATTTTTTTTTATAAATTAAGAGCATAATGACATCAAAGAGACTAGAAGATATATTAACTATGTTTGCATCCATTGTAGCCTCTAATCTTATGAGATTTGCTAATATGCACCCATTTGTGACTATTCAGTTGGATATTACATCTTTATCGATTTCTCGACCTCTTGTAATTGTCGATACTTTTTTGGCTGGTATTTCTTGGTGGCCTCAAGTTGTATGATTGTCGGTACTGTTTTAGGAAAGGGTAAGGGGCTTAGCTATTGTTTTAATATAGAGGATGAGGTGGAGATATGTAAATTAATGGTTTTTGAAGAGAGTGATGTCGTTGAAAAGAGGCGTATGGAGTCTTGCGTGGTTGTCTGATGATAGTGGAGTCCTTTAATGTTAGAGGTCTAGTCGGTAGGATAAAAAGAGTAGGGTCATGTTTATTTTATTGAATCATTTGGAAACTAAGTTGGAATTTTTCGGTGAGGCGCTTGTTTTCTATTTTGGGGGGAATTCTTACTATGATTAGAGTTTCCCCTGTCAATTGGAAATAGTGGTGGGATGTTGTCTATTTGGTGTAAGTCTAAATGCATTATTTTCTTCTCGTCTCTAGGAAAGGGATTTCTTGGGGTGTCTTTGGAGTGGGTGGTATCTAGAATTAGGTGTTGTGTTGTCAGTATTTAATCTAACTACATTCTATAAGAGAAAAGAGTTATGTGGATAGAGTTCATGGCTGCTAAAAACTCTTTTGGTGGTGATATCTGGTGTGTTTTGAGGGATTTTAATTCGGTTCTGACTCCTAACGAGAGGGTGGGTGCTCCAATACTCTTGCTATGGATTGTGATCTTCAATGGCCGAGTTTGGTACTTTTATCAACTAGATGGCTCTTATTGATCTCCCCCTGCTTGGCAGGCGCTTTACTTGGTTTTGACCTCATATAACAGCTATGAGTTGTCTGGATCATATCTTCATCTTTGAAGGTTGGTGGGATTTTAAGGGAAGACATCTCAATGGGTTCTCAATAGGGATGTGTATGATCATTGTTCGTTGGTTCTTTGTTACTTCTCTCAACTTTGGGGGTCCTAAACTCTTTAGATTTACTGGTTGGACCACCTTGGCTTTGCAGACTCAGTGGCCTAAAGTTGGACTTCCATCAATCACACATAGTGGATGGTGTTCATTTTAAAGGAAAAACTTAAGATTCTTCAGGGTATTTTGAAATACTGAAGCATGGAGACCTTTGGTAATCTTGACTTCATATTAGACCAACTTAGGAATAGTGCTAAGGACTAGATGTTTTGGTCGAGGATAGACACTTATCTCCTGGAGAGGTGGAGGTCAGGAACCAACTTTTGGCCAATGTATGGTCCCTCCTCAAGATCAAAGACTCCTAATTGTTTCAAAGGTCAAAAGTTAGATGGCTGAAAGAAGGAGACACTGACACAATCTATTTCCACGCATGCGTGAGGAAAAAGGGAAGGAGGAATTCTATTTTGACGCTTTGGGATGGTGATAGATGGTGGAGGATATGGTAGAGGTTAGATATGAGGTTGTTAATTTCTTTACTAATCACTTATCTGAAGTGGTGCAAGATTAGCCAACCATGGATGGAATAAATTTTAATCAAATCTCAACTATTGATGTTAATTTGTTATTAAACCCTTTTCTGACTTCTGATATTGATGAGGTAGTCACTAGTGTGAACGGTAATAAGAGTCTAGGGCCTGATTGTTTTAACCTCTCTTTTAAACAGATTTTGGCACCTCCATCCATCCGGGGGACTTCCATCCGTTCTCGCTGCTTGGCTCATTTTATAAGTTTGTAGCTAAGGTATTGGTGAGGCAGTTAATTCCTATTATGGATAAAATCATATATGTTAACCAGTCTTCCTTTACTAAGGGTGGTCAACTTATGGATGAGGTGGTGGCTATTAATGAGATTTTTTATCTTGCTCAGAAAGGCCTCAAAGAGTGTCTAATCTATAAGGTGGATTTTGAAAAAGGCACATGATTCGATGAAATGGTGTTTTTTTTAGACTATATGATGAAGAGGCTTGGGTTTGGTGAGTTCGTGTGCTTGGATATGTGTGTGTGTTTTCACCGATAGTCTGTTCATGTTTGTTAATGGATCCCCCACACAAGAAATTACTATCCATAAAGGTCTTAATCAGGGGGATCAGCTGGCTCCTTTTCTCTTTCTACTTTTGGTGGAAGATCTAAGTGATTCAATTAGGATAGCATATGAGTTAGGTGAGTTTGTTGGGTTCAAAGTGGGTAGTGATGGTTTGGAGGTGTCCAATTTGCAGTATGAATATGTCACCCTCCTAATCAATGAAGCTTCTTTGGAGAACATATGGACTATTAAGATCATACTTCATTGTTTTGAGCTTGCCTCAGGTATGTGGGTTAATTTTGCATAGAGGTATGCTTGAACTAAGACCTTTTGTCATCTTGGGATGAGAGTTAGACCCTTAAGGTCTGCTTTTCCTTGGTGGAAAGGGGTTTCTCTGCCTGGTTCCAATGTGGAAGCCTCCTTAGATTGGTTTGAGAAAGGGTTGTCTCGATTAGTCCAAGATGGAAGGAAGATGTCTTTCTGGGGTGATATCTGGCTAGGACATACACCCCGTTGGTTGCGCTTCCCCAAGTTTTCCAAGTGTTTGAGCAGCAAATTGAATATATAGGCTCGATGCAAGACTAGAGGGCCATTGTTTGGGAGTTAGACCTGCGGTGGAGTCGACCATTATGTGCTTGGGAGCATTAGGTTGTGCACGAGTTATTTGCTCTACTTGAGAGGGGAGCATTTATCGGATGGACTGGATATTGGTCTTGGAGGCACTCCCCGGATTGGAAGTACTTAGTCTGTCCAACTTACTTATCCCTTTCAAAAGTCGTGATTCAATCTAGGGTGAGGTCAGAGTTAGCTAGTAACTCTCTAAATCTGGTTTGGCATTGTTGGGCTCCTTATAAAGTTCAGGTGTTTCCCAAGAAACTTATCATTGATAGGGCCCTAACGCGCCCAAATCTCTTTAAACTTAAGGTGATATCTGACCCGGTAAACACTTTGTGTCAGCTTTGTGATGGGAGTGTGGAATAGATGGATCATCAATTTGTCACATGTGGGGTTGCTTTCAAGTTTGGTACCGAGTATACAGGTTTTTAGGGTGAGAGTGGGTTTTGTCGTATAATATGCTAGAGTTGTTCCAAGGGCTAGTGTCTTCTGGAAGTAGGAGTAGGGCTCAACTAAGTTTTACTTTAGTTTGACATGTCACTATGTGGGCAATATATAAAGCTTGAAATGACCTTATTTTCTCTAGTATTGCTTGAGAGGTTGAGAAACTGGTTGATAAGATTCAATTCCAATCTCAGAAGTGGTTATGTGTTAAACACCCTTCACACCACTGTTTTATTTTTGAGTGGAAGGTGGAGTACATTCTTTGTTTGCGGTAGTGGTGTTCAGTTGTTAGGGCTGAGATGGATCTGGTGTGTGCTTTGAGAGTTTAGGTGAGGCCTAGATCTCTCATGTCTTTCTGGTTCGAGTGGACCTTCGTTCTCTGCTGCTTCCTTGGTTGTGGTATTGTGTGTGTCTGATTTAGTGTCTTGGGGACTTGTTTGTCGATGATCGGATTAGGCAAGTGTACCAAATCGTTTACCAAGTAATAAAGTGATAAGTAGAGTATCATATCCACAGGGATTGTCGTTTCATCTAAATCTTTCACGTTACTTATTTCGGAACAATAAAATAAATAAAGAGATAAGAGTTTAAAGTTCTGCAATTTAATATATTTGCAATAGAGCAAAGTTACCTGTTTGATTGAAAAATGTTAGTGACAGTTAGGATTCTTTGAATCACCTCTATTTATTTGTTGGAATTAATTAATAGTCAAGTCAAGTTCAGTTATTCTAAGTACACTATCTAAGTGATGAGTTCGCTAGGATGTGATAACCTAATCTAATGTCAAGTTGCACCTCCTAGTCGCATAGTGATCCTTGCATGCGAGATCTTACTCTCTTAAAAATTTCGGTATATCCCTCCGCCTATTGAGTTGCACCTGCTGGTCACACGGTGATCCTTACGTATGGGGTCTTACTCCCTCAGGGGTAATTGAAACATAAACTTAAATTAGAAGTACAAAACACACTCTCCCTATATGTAGTTCTACAAATGGGTAACCCTGTCAATGTCTACCTTACCAAGGGGCAAGGAGAATGGAGTTATTGGGCTGATTTAAGTCGTGAAGTCACTTGTTTCCTTAATTACTAATTACTAGTTTTAACCTGATTTCAGCAGATGTTCATCAATATTAGGTATGTCACCTCTCTAAGTACTTATTATCAAGGTACTCTCGCCTTTAGTTTGTTTCACTAGTTACTAACTAATTACTTCCTGGTCAGACATATATAAATATGAAGATATGAATATAAGTATTAGGCCTTGTCTCTACCTAAGTCCCTAAATTAGGGTTATGCTTAAGAGGAGACAAATCTTACGTACTACAGTAAAACTAAATAGTGAATAGAAAATAACTTAATAAAAGACTTTAAATTGAATAATTATCCAACAAACAGAGTAGAGATTCATCTTAGAACCCTAGCCTAAAAAGATTTAGCTACCCATGGTAACTAAAAACAAATTACAAAAGAAATCAAACATACCCTAGAAAAACCTTGAGTGAGAAGAGAGACTCCTCCCTTGAAGCTCCTAGTCCTTGCCTTAATTTTGAACCGCTTCGTTCTGAATGAGAAATTGTGAATGAGGAATGCAATATTTATAGGAAGAGTTTCCACCTGATCTTGGGCTAAAATCGCGGGTTTTTTGCACCAAAAAGTCACAAAATAGTGCCTTTGGCCGCAAGGCACGGGCGCCAGGTGCCTAGGGCCATGCGCCAGGCACATGTGAATATCAGAACAGACGTCAGACGCCTATGTTCATGTGTCTGGCGCCCCATTGTAAATTCTTGGGCACCAGGCACCCCCTTCTTTGCGCTTGGGCACATGTGAGTGCGAAGGGTGCAGAAAACGTATGTTTCTTTGCCTTTTTAGGTGTTTGCTTCTATGTAAGATGTCTTGGAACTTGAGAACATAATTCCTCCCTCTATGACATCTTTGGAGGCCTCTTGAATCTTCATTCTTTATCTTCCCAAGGACTTCACAAATCTTCAGAAGTCATGCTTAGTAGATATGCATGATTTCTTCGTACATTTTTGACAAAACATCCTAAAATTGCTATGTTTCGGGAAGAGTAGAATTACAGACTCAAATATAGAAAAGATTACAAGTGTCCTGAAATCATAAGCAATTGTTCTAATACTCCTCTCTTCTACTTGTAAAACCTACTTAAAACGACTGAAAAAGATGCTAAGAATAACGTAAGATGACCTGTCATTAAAACCCCAAACATAAACTATTGCTTGTCCTCAAGTAACGAAAGAAAAAATAATTTTATTCTTTGCATTTTTTTAAGGGAAAAATATACCTTTCCGAAAAGGTGCTCAAATTGTCATCTCGTCCCATTTACAGAATTGACTTGCTTACCTCAATACACTCAAGCGGGACAGACTTGGAGAAGATAGCTCATATACTAGACGACACTCTTTTCCATGATACATGTATGTCAAGGTGAGAAAAACCACAAGAAGGGGGGGTTGAATTGGTGTTTTTGGAAACTTCTTCTTAAACGTTCTAGATAACTATCCTCAGGTTCAGAGTCTGAAGTAGTTCAGAGTCTGAGTGAGTTCAGAGTCTATGTGCAGTGGATAAAGTAAAGAACAGAAGAAGAGAGAACACAGGCAATTATACAGGTTCCTTCCACAAACCGGAAGTAGTCTTGTCCTCCTTGCACTTCCAAGGAGAGTTCCACTAAAATGTAATCTCAAATTACAAGTTGCTCAATCACACAAGAAAGAGACTTATCTTTGCTCATGGACAACTCCAAGAGACTTCTATGCTCAATCACACAAGAGAGAGACTTCTATGCTCAAGGACAACTCCAAGATAAAAACAATTGAAAGAATTCTCTAAGTTGTTGATGTTTGTTTTCGACGTTTTGGGCAGAGTGTTGGCCTTGTATGCGTGTATATTATTTTTTTATTCTCTAAGTCTTCATCCCTATTTATAGAGGAGTTGAGAGACGTTGAGAATTTAGCCTTTAAATCAACTTGTCTTGCTTTGTAGCTTTGATTCTTCACCCTTGATCTTTTGCCTGATTTGATAGTTGTCCCATGAAGAACTAATTTCAAATCCATTCCAAAACAAAAGGAACAACGTCTGCAGTAATGTTACTATTATCTTTGTCTTGTTGAAGAGACAAAGATTGCAGAGATGGTGGTTGCAGAGTTCGTGGTCGTACACTTCGTACAATGTCCTTTGTCAACTCTGGTGAAGTAGCTTCTAGTGAGATATGCTTCTGATGACCAGTGCTTCTGATGACCTTGCTTCTGATGACGTGTCTTCAGGAGCTCTTCTTCAGACTCGTTTCTCCAGACGCATTCTTCAGACGCAGTTCTTCAGACTCATTCTTCCAGATGCTCTAAGCTTCAAATAAAATTCCTTTGCTTTTGAACTTGTTCAATCAGAATCTTTATGAATAGTACTTTGATTATGGATCCTGTACACTTGAACAAATTGTTTAGCATATCCAATTGATTATTTTTAATACCTTGTT
>Ga0315913_1002111_pt1 | contig 22952 bp, 14 predicted proteins | sample MpolsnodulesMG_FD_207736 | JGI IMG/M metagenome (GOLD analysis project Ga0315913, IMG submission 207736) | Medicago polymorpha root nodule microbial communities from Los Angeles, California, United States - small nodules | ecosystem: Host-associated > Plants > Roots > Nodule | place: USA...
ATAAACTCAGAAAGTACTGTTTTCTTCTTTCTATCAGCTAAGACTGTGTGTGAACTGGCGAAATCCAAACTCATCCAAGCTGTTGTGTTGGCACATCCATCATCAATCACAGTAGAGGACATCAATGGTATGGATTTTCAGCCTTTGGATTATTTCTTAATTTGCATATTCTACAATTAAGAGTTTCAGCATCTTCTAATAAAAAAATATCACTAAAGCCATGCTGCAGCTTCTTGTCAATTGCCATGCCATCAATTTTAGTCTTATTGTCTGCATCCTGACATGGAGTGTTTACCTACTGCTTATTAGAACAAATATTTTCCTTATTCAAAGGCAAATAATATTCTTTGTCAGTCGTCCATAATGATGTGTTAGCTTAATGATAAGAGTTTGACTTTATAACCGGGAAAAGTTCAAATTCCAGCAGGGGTGATTGTAAAATGGTTATTAGTGTCACTTTAATTAATAATAATAATAATTTCCCTTTTCCTCAATTTTTTGAAAAGTATTTGTTGTCGGTAATTGTATAGGGAAACAAAGAATGAAATATAGAGAAAAATGACAAATAATCCTAAGAGATAAGCTAGAATATTCTAAATTGCTCTAAGATACAACCCAAACATTATGATATATTTTCCATATATATTCTAACAATGTTCAAATTCTAGCAATTAATTATCAGTCTTCCTTTCAGGTGTCAATATTCCAATTGCTATACTTGGAGCTGAGCTTGACCCAATTACTCCTCCAGAGGTCATAAAACAATTTGAACAAGTCTTGGCTGCTAAATCTGAAGTCAGTGAATCTTCTTTCTTTTTGTGGTTATTTACCATTACACACACACATATACATTTCTTTCTGTGTGTGGCTTAAATATATTTTCCTTATACAAAACATTTTGAGCACTTACGTCATACTTATTCCAATTTGAACATTAATACTAGTCCATACCTTTAGTTGATACTATCTGATAAGTGATAATGTGGCAAATAGACTGCAACCATCTAACTTTAGGGACTACTTAAGCGTTAGAAGTTATTTATTACTTTCATATACTTTAGATACTGAATAGAAGAAAAGTGATACTTGCCAGACTTATATGAGAATTTACTCATTATGTCGGTATTATTGAATGTGCACGTATTCACAAATCTGTCCTGTATTTTAAGATATATCACTCATGGTATCCTTTTGTTTGTGCAGGTTGATAGTTTTGTAAAAATATTTCCTAATGTCTCGCATGGATGGACTATAAGGTATGACACTGAAGACCCAGAAGCTGTGAAGGCTGCAGAGGAGGCGCATCAAATCTTGCTGGATTGGTTTGTTAAATATGTTAAGTGAGAAATCTTGTTGGATGAAAAGCTCCTAGAGTGGAGGATGTAAAAATCTCACTCATTCGACGCTGTTATTGTTTACAACAAAATAAATGTTATATCAGAACATAACGAGTCTTATTTTAAGGATTTATGTGTTACAATTTGATTTTGTTATATTCTGAATTATTTAGTATCTAATAAAAGCAATATTTCTTCTTTTCCAATGGAAATTTTTTGGTCTAGTTTGGGTTAACCTCTAGCTTATAGAAGTGCCTCAATTAAAATAAATTTATACTAGCTCCAAACTCCATCCAACAATATAGTAAGTCCCTTTAACAAATGACATTTATCGACCTAGTATCACACTATAATGGCTGCAAGTCAGATTATTACACATTTGGAAGACACTTTCCTCGGGAATCTTCCTCGAAAACACACTCGACAGCAACGGTCATATTTTCAAGCATTCTGTAGACACTTTCTTCAGAAAGTTCCTCGGAAATAACATTGAAACTGGCACCCTGCAACAGTCAGATCAAAGCACGTTCCGAGGACACTAGGTACTCAGAAAATCTGGACGGAAATATCTAGTTTTCTTGTAGTGTATGTTTCGTCATTCAATCTGTTAACAAACCACCTTTTCATTGTGCAAGTCACAATTTTGCTATAATGCTGATTTTGTGTCCTTGGATTATTTATTGTCGTGTGTCTGATTTACATGAGTTTTGTTTTGAAACTGAAAGGGAATTTATATATCCATATTCCAAAAATCTGTGATATGGTTGAAACATTGCTCTAAAAAGCTTTGGTTTATCGTTATATAGCTCAGTCAATCAACTAGTTATCTAAACTAAAACAAGATGCTATTCATTGGGAGGCAAAAGAAATTCCCACTTCAAAAGAAAATATACCATTAATCTAATCAAACTAGTTTGTTTGCCTTATGCCTATGGCTAACGGTTTAACAATTAACACCCTCCTCCTCTGAAGCTTATCACCTTTGCTAACTGTATATTCATTTTTCTTAATCTTTTTTTTTTTTTTTTGCACTAATAGCAAGCACTGAAGTGCCGAGCAATATTTACATTATTGAGTGAGTAGTTCTTGAACTTCAAGTGGAATACAAATGTGGTATCCATTCTGACATGTAATTTAATCTTGCATTAGTCTTTGGGAGGATGGCCTGGTATAAACACAAACAAGGCATTGAAATTACTTCCTCTAATCCTTGTTCACTTCACTAGTATTTTATATTAAACATGTCAATTAGGTACATACCAGTTCATAACCAGATTATTAAACTGGTCAAATCACAGGTTTTGTATTTTACAATATAACCTATGTATCAACTACTTTTTTTATTTATTTTTATTTTGATTAGTTAAAAAACAGTTCAGCACTTTCAAAACCTGGTTTTTTAACTAGTTAAAAGCCATAGAGTCAGATTTTGCACTATTTAAAATCAATTCAATAACAAAAAACAGTTGGGTTTGGTTCATACAAATAGCAGTTCAGGTCAGCTCAGTTTGGTTCATAGTTCGGTTCGCACAAGTGCAATTCGGTTGAAACCTGTACAGTTCAAAAATGTGAATCATGATTCAATTTTTATAAACCAATGTTTGCCTTTTTTCAATTTGAAAGTCATAGTTTCTATAAAGCATGTATGCAAAGCCATAAACACACTTTTAATGTAGTTTTTGAAGACAGTTCCTCTAGAGGTATTTCTTACCAAATACGACTATGCAAACTTAAGTTGAGAAAAGGGAATGGCAGATGTGTAAAATATTAACATAATCTGTGTTGTTTTTGCTATGCCCTGAACTTGAGACTTTTTTTAGTAAACAATGACTCTTCACCCAACCAATAATGCATTTTTTGCTGCTATAAATGATTACTTTTATCCAACAGTGATGACTTTAGATTCGTGGGATGATTTTGTTTTGATTCATGATCTAAAGTCTTAAAAATTCACTTCACTGTCATGTGTAGCTCATTAATTTGAAATTAGCTTTTTTCCTGGTTTGAAACAGAGAAATGGTAAGGGCCAAAGTTAATCAAGTTCGCTGAAATTAGAGAACAAAACCTTCAAATACATACATGGCCATCATCATATTTCTAATGAAGTGCTTTAAGTAAGAGTAGTGTAATTGTGATTTTGATCTTGATCAACATGCATAAATTCATCAACTAAATTACAATATAAAACAATTTCAAGCAACGACCAGAACATACATTAGAACCCAATCCAGTTGCACATACATAAATCACACAAACAAAGTTGTCAACATTTCCAATAAACATTTCATGACATATTACATTAACTCATGTGAAAGTACTGACTCATACTATACAAATGCATTCAAACACATAGTATTCTACAAATGCAGACACTCAAGAATTCATAGTACAGTATAAATATCAAGAAAATGGATGGTGAAGAAGAATATTTCACAACCTCATTCTTTCTTCTAAGGCTTGTTCACTTTCACCAGGGAGTGAAAGCAAAGACTCTGTATACTCTAGCAGCTGTCCTTTGTCATCATACTTCACTAACCCAGTGTCATGATCTGTTCCAAATTCCAATAATATCACCACAAACTACAGTAATCAAGTGTATCTCTAAACTCATCCGGCAAAAGCATATAAAAAAGTTTCCTTTCCATTAAATCAAAGGCAACAATAACATCCTTTTGTAAATAATAACGATAAGCCAACCAAAGAATAGCCCCATTATAGAGCACCCCTGCATTGGTATAAGGGAAGAACTCAATTTCTTTCCATGTATTAACTCTCAATGAGAAAAACTCAAAGTGTGATGGATCAACAGACATTGAAACAACCAAGTAATCATATGTTGACTGATCATATCCAAAACCATAGAAATATTCTGCATCTAAATCGGAACCAAAAGGAGAGAAAGGTATTTGTTTGTGAAATCCGGTGGATGGATTCCATAGGCAGAGGGTTGAAGCACAATGCAACAATATAAAGCCTTTACATGAACCTTTAATTTCAATATCATCATATGATTCAGGAAGCAGAAAATGAAGATTGAGGGAAGCTGAAGTAGAATCATCATCAAGTGTCTTTGCTATCTAATCTAAATAGTAGTAAATTAGTACTAGGATGCATGATAAAACATAAAACAATAGGAAAAAAATATTTTATTTACAGTTTTAATTTGTGTTGTTAATGGAAACAAATGACAAAAAAATTCAAGCATTTTTCTACATTTATAGATAATTCTAAAATGCATATTAAATTGTAAATTTGATAAAAAGAAAATTGTAATGACTTAATTAATAGTTGTGTATATAATTGAAACTTTTATATTTGTGGGTAATTTTTCGTGGCCTAGTCTTGACAATATTGATAGTACGTTCTATCTGAATAAATTCTATGGTATCCCTTAATAAGTTTTGTCTTTAACTTACGACAAAAAAATCTTTATAGACACTCTCTTTTTAACATTCTTCCTAATACTCAGTCTCTTATTTGATGAAATTAATGTATGTCCCACCACTTTAAGTGAAACTCATTTCCAAAGTGTGAGACTCACCTTGATTTAAATCAATAAGAAAGTGAGTGTTTGAGAGAGTGTTGAAAAGAGAGTGTTGCTAACACTACTCAAAAAACTTTAGCCGAAATGACATTATTGGCTTGTCATAATAAAGAAGAAAAATCATTTTTCAAGAAAAAAGTAATAATAGGGTACTTTATATTGAAAATAGTAGTAATTGATAGGGTAGTTTATGTTGAAAAAAATGGTACATTAATTGCACCATATACTACTACATTGCATAGGTTAGAAAAACCCTCTTATTATAGGCAAATGCTAACTTGTGCCCTCAAGGGTATATACTCCCTCCGGTCCTGTTTACAAGAGAGAGTTGACTTTTTTAGATACATTGAATAATGTATGTATCTAGTCAAGAACCTAAACCAAATACATAAATTATTTAATGTATCTAAAAAGTAAATTATTTCTTGTAAATAGGATCGGAGGGAGTATTAAGGAATTCATTATAAAAATATTATCAAAATCGTGAATTCAACTTCTTACAAGTTGACATATTATGTTTTCCAATGCAAAGTTGCTTTTTTTTTTTGGTTAACATGTGCCCTAATGGCACAAATTAGCATAACTTTTTATTATATTATACTTAACACTTTTGGATGTCATATTAAAAAAAAATTGAGACTCTTAAAATTGCGAGATCCAATGCCACAGCTCACCTTGCGCTTGTTAAGTGCCAAACCTGCCTAGTTTTATATACATTCTATTTTGATGTTTTTAAAATAAATATCGAGATTATTACATTAAACAGTTTTATTAGAATAAGAATTTAAGACTATAGTTATATGTGTGAATTTTGGTTCAATTTACCACTTTGTCCATCGACCCAAAAAAATTGATTTATTTAAACCGTAACGGGTTTCGTGATATTTTGGGAACAAAGACTTCTTCTTTTTTTTTTTTTTGTAGGGAATGAACAAAGACTTCTTGATATAGTATTTACGTCCTATTCCTGCATCTAGTTATAGAAAATGGGAGTGTTGGACTTGGAAGAAAGTGCGATTAACAAAAGAAAAATCTTTAAGATCAAACAAACAAACTGCATCTGAAATGCTGCTCTATAAATCTTTTTAGCATCGCCCTTTTGCTACAGATATATTAAAACGAGTTTAGCAGAACCAAAATAAAATATTAAAACGAGTTTAATGCAAGTATAAATTGAAATTCCAAAATCTAAAGAAAAATTGAATCTTACAGCGCAACGGCAGTGATACAATTAAACACTATAATTAACATGAAAACCCGTATAATACCAAAGGAAAAACACAGGATAACTTTCGAAAAATATTCTACTATATTAAAGAATGTCACATTATTCTCTTGCACACACAATGTTACAAGCCTACGACCGAGAGGCTGTACCACAGTTTGGCAATTGTAAGAAAAGTGCAAAACATGCATTTATCACTTAAGACAAATAGCATACAGTTTGCTAGAAGCAAATTTCTTTGGCTGGATTTTACCCACATGTAATGGGTCCTACACATACATCTATATAAATAGAAATGTGAGGGTTGAGTATTGGAGGGAAGTGAAGTTAGTAAGGTCAAACAAACAAAAATGTTAGGTCCGGCATGCTGCTCAAACCCACCAGTTCTGAACTCCTTCAGTGGTGCTGGCCATGTTGCCAAACTTGGTGGTTTTGATGCTTATCTCACCGGTTCTCCTCTTTGCACCTTCGCCATTCTCCTCGTCTCCGACATTTTTGGTACTGTTCTATTGCCTTTCCTTCTCATCTATGTAGCTGCTGATTATTTTGAGGAGGTCATGGTTTCATATATTGAATGCATCTACATCACATGTTTAACAGTTTTATTTTTTGTCTTTAATCAATATATACACTTAATTAACTTCACATGCTTAATTTGTTTTGTAGGATATAAAGCCCCAATTTTAAGGTATGATGATGATTACCAATTCTCACGTTTTCAATATGAAATGTAATTGATACTAAATGATATAAGCAAAAGTAAATAATGAACTTGGTCCAAATTTGAAGTAAATAGATTTTGACTTTTTGGTCTGTAATTGACTTTTTTTTTCACTTACAAAAGAATTGGTTGTTTCAATATTCCTTATGGTTTACATTTCGTTGATCTGTTTGTGAAGGATGTTTGCAGACAAGGTTGCAGCAACCGGGTATTATGTGGTGGTTCCCGACTTCTTCAACGGCGATCCCTATGATCCTCAAAATGTTGACAGACCTTTAGATGTTTGGGTGAAAGACCATCAACCAGTTAGTGCTTTTATAACGTTAATTCTTGGTTGTTACTATTTTTCTTTTAAATAAGAAAAAACTGTTAATTTATATTGAAATTCAATTTTTGATAACTCTGATCTTAAGTTATGATTAAGATGCTAAATACCTTGTTTAATGTTATTGTGCCTTCCACATTTATCAGTGTTTTGTCTGTAAATATTATAGTAATACATAATTTTCTGGTACTTGCATATATAATATTTATAGGAGAAAGGTTTTGAAGTTTCACAACCCATAATTGAAGCCTTAAAAAGTAAAGGTATTTCTACTATTGGAGCTGCTGGATTTTGTTGGGGTGGTGAGTGTCTTTCACTTGTTTGGTTTTCTTACCCTCCTCTCTGTGTATAAAGATATTTTCTTCCTTGACTCTCAACCTTTAACTCCTTTCCTTTAATTGATTACTGTTTAAATCCATAAGGTGTGATATTGGTTTTATTTATAAGTTATAAATACAACTGACTTATATTATAAACTTAAAAATGTATTATGTTTTCTTCTTTGTATCAGCTAAGACTGTGTGTGAACTTGGGAAATCCAAACTCATTCAAGCTGCTGTGTTACCACATCCATCATATATCACAGTAGACGACATCAATGGTATGGATTTTCAGTGTTTGAAATATTTTTCAATGGGTAATGATACATAGACTACCTTAGGTTAGAGGGGTTCAGCATATTCTAAGGAAATTAGTTTAATAAAGCCATGTCATCTTCTTGTCAATTGTCATGACACCCATTTTAAATATATTTGAATGTAAGAGGCTCAATGACTCTTAACTTCCTACATAGTTTTATGCTTTTATTGACTAACTTCTTACGTGAAGTGTTTAACTACCGCTTATTTGGAATTTTTTTTTTAAGTGACTTATTAGAATATATTATTCATCATCGGAGTACAAATAATAATTACTCTGTCTTTTCTAAAATATATTAATTTGTCGGTAATTGTATAATGAAACAAATAGTGACACTTAAAGAAAAATGAGAAGTTATCCTAGGAGATAAAGCATGAGTATTCTAAATTACTCTTAAGATACAACCCAAATATCATATATCCTTACAATGTTCATGATGTGGCAATTAGTTATTAGTCTTTCTTTCAGGTTTTAATGTTCCAATTGCTATACTTGGAGCTGAGAACGACCAAGTTACCCCTCCAAAGGTCATAAAACAATTTGAACAAGTCTTGGCTGCTAAATCTGAAGTCAGTGAATCTTCCATTCTTTTTGTTGTTATTTACCATCACACATACATATATGCATTTCTCTGTGTATGTTGCTTAAATATGTTTTCCTTATACAAAAATTCTGAGTATTTAGAACCCACTTGGGTTGGCCTAGTGGTAATTGACTTGAAACCTGAAAGTGTGCTCCTCCTCAAAGCCTCAGGTTCGATTCTCTCTAATGCTAATTTGAGTGGCCTAATTTATTTTCTTAAAAAAAATAAATGAGTATTTAGATCATTCTTATTCCAAATTCCAATGTGGACACTAATATACTAGTCCATACCGTTAGTTGATATCTGGTGAGTGATAAAGTGGCAAATAAATTGCAACTATCAACACCACATGTTTTATAATTGTTGCCTCCAACTTTAGGGACTACTTAAGCTTTATAAATTATTTATTATTCTCGTAAACTTTACAGACTAACTAGAAAAAAAGAGTGATTCTCGCCGGACTAACTTGAGAATTTACTCATTATGTTGATTGGATAGTGAGGTTGAATAGATCAATTAATTTGAAGTAAGAGATAAAAAATTGAGGTTCTTGAGTTCAAACCCGAACTAAAGAGAAAAACTAATCTAACAACTGCTTCCTAACATTTGACATTAGAAAAAAATAAAAATTTGTCATGTATTTTAAGATATATCACTCATGTATCCTTTTGTTTGTGCAGGTTGATAGTTTTGTAAAAATATTTCCTAATGTCTCGCATGGCTGGACTATAAGGTATGACACTAAAGACCCAGAAGCTGTGAAGGCTTCAGAGGAGGCACGTCAGATCTTGTTGGATTGGTTTGATAAACATCTTAAGTGAGAAATCTTGTTGGATGAAGAACTCCTAGAGTGGAGGATGTAAAAATGTCACTCATTCCATGCTTTTATTATTTACAACAAAATAAATGTGATATGAAATCCTAAAGGTCTATTTTAAGGATTCATTTGTTGCAATTTGATTTCATTATATTCTGAATTATATTTGGGTTTTTGTCGAATGTGCATAAGTAAAACAATATCATATATGTAACAAAAAAAAATTACATCATATATAAGTTTATTTTCTACCATTGCATCATTAAGCTTCGTTATAGCCCCTACAAGTGTCGGTTGTTGGACCGGATACCGAGTTTAAAAAAAAAGTTTTTTTAGATCATTTAATAATATAACTTAGCAATCCATTAAAAAACAATCTTGTGAGAGGTGCAAGATATATGTGACGTGGTCTTTTCAAAAAAACAAAAAGATATATGTGCTGTGTGCACCATACACCATAAAACTTTGGGTAGCATTTGGGTGACATTGGTCAACCACAGTGTTATAAGTGTAAAAAAACAACCTTGTTAAAGAGAGAGAAGAAAGCCACTTGTAAGATTATGGTTGGTCAATGTCGTCAATATCACCAAATGTTATGTCACACAAGTGCTACCCATAAACTTTACCTATATTTGGTATGAGTATTGATACGTTGACATCCCACTCCTGGACACCGCTTACCTATCAAATTAAATAATAAAATAATATTGCATTTGCATGTTAAAAAAGAATAAAAGAGTAATTGAATGTATTTTTCTCTCTCATCTAATCATATCTCGTCTCTCTCCTTGTTCCCCTTCTCGGTCACTAGCCGGCGAGATCTCCTCCCACGTACTCGCTGCCGCCGCCATCCTCAACCACCACTGCCCATCTACCTCATCCTTATTTCTTCCAGTGAAAGGTCATCTTCTCCCTTCTTAGGTCCGAGAACACAACCTTTGCACCACCACTGCCACCCACCTCAGCCACCACTACCGACCCCGTCCTTAACAACCATCAATGTCGTTGTCTCTCCCGTCTCTTCACTCCGTCACCACCACCACCCTCGTCCGCCTTATCACCCTCATATTTCACTACCACCACCGTCCTCCGCCGTCTCATCTCATATCTAACCACGACTATTGTTCATATCTGTCATTGTTTTGCGACCCATCTCATATCTGTCATTTTTAGATCTGCAGATTTACGTTTTTTTCTTCTTCAAATTTGTTGTGTGGGAGGATAGTCGAAGAAGAAAATGTAGAGAGAGGGGAAGACTCCGACGACGACGAGACAGAAGGGGGCGGTGGGTGATCGGAGAAGAAAGAGAGAGCTCCTTGAGTGAGAGAGAGCTGAATAGTCAACTCTTTTAATTTGATAGAATAATTTTTCAATATTAAAACTTGCTACATCAGCAAGTGGTAGAAAGTGTGTACAAAATGGATCGGCCAACATATAATTTTCTAATGGATCGTGCAATTATTAAAAGTATATTTTTTTTATCCTAATTTACCGAAGGAATTTTTTTGGTTTAGTTTGGATTAACATCTAGCTCATAAAAGCACCTTAATTAAAATAAATTCATAAACACATTCATCTCACAATAGAAGTCATGTTAATAAATAACAGGAATTAACAAACACGCATAATTTTATTCACTTATTTTACAAACGTATTCTTCATTAGTGAAATAAGGAAGAGAAAATACAAGAATTGTAAAATGAAAGTAATAAATAATTAGGGCTATACTAAAAAAAAAATATGCTTCATTAAAATAATAAAATGACATATACAATGGGATGACTTTTTGGTTCAAATATCACTTTAATCTTTTCTTATTTTAAAAGTTCAATTATTTTCCTTTACTTTAAACCCGGTCAATTTATGAATTTCGATGAACTATAGTAAGACAACTAATTGCTAAACTAAAACAATTATTATGATGAAATGATTTTTTTATCAAACTTTACTTACTTTCGACTAACTTTCATATCATCGGTAGGGATGACAATACAGCCCAGCCCGTTATTAGTCCGCCAAAAACGAGATGGGGCGGGGCGGGTCAACTTGAGGGGTGGGCTCAAACTCACACCCCGCAACGTGCTGGCGAGTTGACCCGTCTATTTTTTAAAATATTTTTTTATCGGTTGTTATTAACAAATACGCTGCTATTATAAAAACAATAAATTCAATATAATGACTTTAACATTAAGTAAATCCACCATGCATCCAACATAAAACAAATTACAAAATAAATCCAACAACATGAAATAAGTCTCAACATAAATCAACCATAAAAAGTCTACATAATTTGTTCAACGTCCTTAAGTTAATCATGGTCTAGGTAATAGACATGTGATGCTCCGAGTGTTACTGCAACAGTTGGTAAAATTAAGTTATTAAAATTTGTTTAGTGGTTTTGCAAAAGTTTTTATGGGGTGTGTAAATTAAAATTTCGGTCACTAATAGTAAAAAAGAAAGTTTAATAAGCCCGTGGGCCAGCCCGCCCCAGCCCGCTATGACCCGCTTTTTAGCGGGCTTAACAAGGGTGGGCCAACTAGAGAGATGGGCTCAAAATCTCACCCTAGTCCACCTAAAATGACTGGTTAAACGGATTGGGCCTGTTTTGCCACCCATAATCATCGGTCTCCTTTCCACATAAACTGATAAATTAACTTGACGATTACCATATAAAAAAAAAGGACAAAACTTAGGTACAATTCATTAGGTGCTTTTCGTATGGTTCTTAACTAAAAATACAACTTTTTTGGAGATAACAAACTTTGAGAGAATTATAGATGAAAGGAAATCATGGTGAATTTAGTTAAGAACCAGCATAAGAATTGTAGCTAAGTTTTTTTAAAAAAAAAATTACTTTTTGCAAAATTTAAGAAGAAAAAAAATTGTATAGTTTTTTAATAAAAAAAAAAAGTCATAAATCAAAACCTCTGTAAACCCTAGGAATATATAAGTCTCGTCTTACTTGCAAATTGCGCCGTCGCGATTTCATTTCCTCTGATTTCGATTTCTTAGACGGCGACGTGTTTCCGGCACCTTTCTCTTCTCTTTTGGTAAGATCCATCTTCTTCATCTTCTTCTTCTTCTTCTTAAATCTCTTCCATTTCATCACTTTTTAGGTTATTAAATCACTTTTTGTGAATCTCAGAAATCATGGTGAGAATCAGTGTGTTGAACGATGCTCTTAAGAGTATGTACAATGCTGAGAAAAGAGGAAAGCGTCAAGTTATGATTAGGCCTTCCTCTAAGGTCATCATCAAATTCCTCATCGTTATGCAAAAACACGGTATATTTCTCAAAATTCATTGTTTTTTTTATTGAATATTGTACGATTCTATTATTTAGGGTTTTGATTTGATATAATTTTGTGGGTATGTTACGTAGTTCAATTTTTTAGGGTTTTTAATTTGATATATTTTGTGGGCTATGATTTATAGGTTATATTGGAGAGTTCGAGTATGTTGATGATCATAGATCTGGGAAAATCGTTGTTGAATTGAATGGTAGGTTGAACAAATGTGGGGTTATCAGTCCTCGTTTTGATGTCGGTGTCAAGGAGATTGAAGGTTGGACTGCTAGACTTCTCCCTTCCAGACAGGTCAGTTGAAAACAACACTAATTTTTGGGAGACTTCTTTTGCATAGTGTCTTTTGGAACTGACTTATTTCAGCTTATCTAGGAGCACAATCACTTGTGATAATGTTTGGGAGAACTTATGAAAACTGCTTATGACATGTTCATAAGCTGTTTTCAGCTTATTTTCATAAACATTGCTTATAGCTTATATGATAACAATCTAAACTTATTTTATCTTTTGTTCTTATACATAATTGTTTATCATGATAAGTGTTTGTTATAAGCTGTACAGTAAGCTGTTTATCCAAACAGGACCATGTTCTTATATATAGCTATGCTAGCATGTTCCACTTCCAATGCATATTTGTGTGAATTTTGAAGAGTTTTTTTTTTCCAGTATTATCGATTGTATGGTTACCATTTTGTCGAGACAAGTAAATTTGTTCCAAATCATGATAGTCCATACTTCATATAAAAGATTGCCTTGTTTCTTTTGTATAGTTTCTTATTCTTTTGCTGCAAGGTTTTTTAGAATAAAGGGTATAAACTTGTTCCTATTTGGTCTTATTTTGGAACGGAAAACACCAGTTTAGTCCCAAAAAATTCTGTATTTTATGATCAATTTTAGCCTCTAATAGAGGCTTTTATGTGTGGAATTAGTAGTTTGAGCTCTATCAACAATTTGTTGCTTGGATAATCAAGGTTGATGATTTGTTCTTGTGCGAACTTATATGAACGGTTGATCTTTCCTTTTGTGTGTATATGTTGTTTCTTCTGTTATCCCTTACATTTTTTATAATTATAAAATATGCAGTTTGGGTACATTGTTTTGACCACTTCTGCTGGTATTATGGATCATGAAGAGGCTAGGAGAAAGAATGTTGGTGGTAAGGTCCTTGGCTTCTTCTACTAGGCTAGTTCCTTGTTGAGGATTTTTGAGATTTCAGTTTTTGGCTTGCTGGATGTAATGGTGGATGTGCTAGTCCATTAGTAATATCAAGAATAGTAGGAGCTGTTCTGTGATGTGATTTATTTTGTTTCAAAACCTAGTTGGTTGCTATAATTTATCCGATTTCTTTACATTTACATCGTACCGAAATGTACTGGCAGAATTGTTTTCAATGGTAAGCACTTTGATTATAGATATTTGAATTGATCTGGTCCGGTTAGTATATGATAATTGCATAGGCCATAGAGCATTTGCAGACGCAGGGTGTGTGGCTGGATTTAATAATTGATGAAAGGGTGTGATTTAGTCGTTTACCCTTGGAGGTGATTGATAAATCCAGAATCCAAATATTTTATTTTAAACGCATATTCAAACATGTTTGAATTCTGTAAAAAAAGGATTTGGTATAAATATATGGATGATAAGTCAATAGAAAAAGTCCATCCATTATTATTACATGTTCCTAACTAGGTCATCCTATCAAGCAATAATTCTAGAAACGGGTCAGAAGAAACCATGTTTGCATATTTTTGTCTGGTTCTGTCCTGGTACCGTCCTGTCTCCAAGGATGAAAAGGAGCACCAGTTTGAAACCAGGACCCAGTCCGTTTCTAGTTTACAAGTGTTGATTGAGGTAGAGATACAAACAGCCCCTTATCTTTTATATTGAATGATAATGAAAGGGATTGAAACCTCACGTGATACCTTGTCTGTTTGTTCTTTTGAAGTTGCGATGATTTTCTACCCACAGCTCACTATCACAACTCACATATGCTGGAATGTAACACTTGGCCCTATTGTATTATTTGTACTTTGTATTCACTAAAAGCTACTACTAGTTTACAACATCGATACCATTTAGGATTCTCTTAACATTTTAATTATTTCTTAAAATAGCCTACAGACATATTTTTGTCTTCCTTACTAACCTTCTGACGAGAATTACTACTTTCACCTCTGAATGTCGGATTGTTTTGACTTTTTAGAAATTTCAGTGTCGTTCTTACATAAACTCGCTTAAATTTTTTTATTAAATTAATTATGTATTTATGAAAATATCTCTAATTTTCTTGCACCTTCATCTTTTTAGTAATCAACCGATAAGAAATAATGATACAAATGGTGTTTTGAAAAATTAATACAATTTGTTTACAAATTTCAATACTACGTGAAAGAATCTCAACCGAGTTTCACCACATGGAAGAGTCACAATCTTGAGAGGATGCATGATACTAGAGAATTGAGATGTCTATGCAAATTCAAAGCGACAACATTTCGTTCGTTTTAACTAAAAGATTTGCAAAATGAGTTTACTAAGAAGTATATTTGCATACGTTAATTCAAACACAAGCTAAATTTTGAAGAATTCCGAGCTTATATAAATCAACTTTTGCAAATAAATAAGCTTTTATGAAGAAAAAAACTTATGAAGATACAATTTTCGTTAGCGAGAACTTATGACTTAAAGCTTATTTATGCAAGCAAATAAATAAGCTTTTATGAAGAAAAAAACTTATGAAGATACAATTTTCGTTAGCGAGAACTTATGACTTAAAGCTTATTTATTTGCATAAATCATTTTTCATAAGCTCAAAAATAAGCTAATCCAAACGGTTCCTAAGACTTGTTTAATCGTGTGTTGATTTTTTTTAGAGAGTGATCGTATGTTGATTTTCAAAATCTGTTCAAAATAAGCAATATTTGTTTGTTTTTTCGGTTTTTGTAAAATGTTTTAAAAAAGACGATAACCATCTCACAAAAAAGTCAAATCAATTTTATATAATTTAGTTTTTCATCTATCTTAAATTTTGTAAAAAACTTATTTTGATATAAATAAAACCTACAAAATCCCCTAAAAAAAAAAAACCTGCAAAATTTATATAATTTATAACCAGTCAATACTTTTTAATTAACAATTTTTCAAAATAAAAGGAGAAATTATTAAAAATGAAAATGAAACAAATGATCATTTTATGATCAGAAGTAATTATTGCACAGTCTTAAAATATTGAAGAAACATTAATACATTCCAGAAATAGAACTTAATTTTTGACCAAAATAAATGAAATTAAAAACATTTCTATCTATATGAACTAAAAAAAATGAATGTATTAGTCTCCAATTCAAAGCTATATCCAACTTTAAAACATTTTCTTCAGCTTGAAGTACTTCTTCTTCTTTACTTTACTCTCTCCGAGATAGATTGATAGATCCAAATCCAATCCAAAACTTTTTCTTCACTCTCTCAAATCTAAACTTCCTTTATTTATTTTTTATTTTTCCATCATATCATATTCCTTTTTAGTTAGTGATTATCGCCGCCAACACTAGAAAGACAGAACATAGATCCTTCTACTTTAGTTTTTTCCGCTGTTTCTTACAATCTTAATTTCTCCAAAACCTCTTTCTCTTTCCTCTTCCAACCACTTCTGTTCAAGTTTTTTTTTTGTTATTCTCTTCAGTGATCTGAATTAATTGAATAGAGTTACTAAGATGCCTCCTGATCAGAGAAAAAAGGTAACCTTACTCAATTTTACTTTTATATATGCTAACTAAGTTTATCTTTCAATGTGTTTTATTATTATGCAGTAGCATTTTTTTTGTGTGTATAGCATTATTGGCTGAGATCATATCCATGGTAACTTTTTATGTGTATTGTAGATGATTAATGCTTCTTGTTGTGTAATTTATGCTCTATGGATTGGATTTGTACTATTAGTATTAGCACTTCTTAAAAGTTACATATAGTGGTGTATCCACGACCCTGACCTACGGTGTATATTGAATGAGTAATTGAAAGTGGTTTGGGCCAGGGGTTTGATAGGTCGGTTTGGTTCGGTTTTTTCACTTTTTGGAGAGGAAAAAAATAGTCAGTTTAGTTCGATTTTCATAGTTTTTTTCTTATGAAATACAATCCAAACCGATCAAGATTAGGTTAGTTTGATTTGATTTATTTAATCGGATTGAGATTTGTCAAAAATTAAGGCATTTATTTTAATTTTTTTTCTTTTTCAAATGGTGTAGAATTTTATATTTGTAAAACAACTAATATAAGCTAAAATTAGAAAGATAATATATAAAGATTAAAGAATATACGAATACAACATAGATTTTAAGATAACACTACAATTATAGTGTGAAATGATTGTTTTAGATTGGATCTTTAGGTTCATAAGTTCATTGGTTTGGTTTTTACATACCTAGTTCGGCCCTCTTGGGTCTATGGTGCAAAATGCAAAAGTATACTGTAGGGTTATAACTTATATGTGCACCCTAGACTGTACCTATCCTACCATGTACATACATCCTTTTATAATTTTCAATAGTTTTTCTTAATATATATTTTTCAATTGTACATTGTGTTGGATACTTCCTCATAAAATTGAAGTATGCTTTGTAACTGCATATTGTTTAATTTTTACCTGTTACATGTTAGCATACATGTATTTCTGCTTTGCTGAACATTATTGTGCAAAGTCATTCATGACAAGTAGCAGAGCTGTTTTATTAATTTCCTTTTCACATCAATGACCTGTTTTTCAGAAGGTGGGATTTGTTGTGTGGATAAAAACAATGATATAATGCTCTATTGTGAGTTAAATCCAGTGATAGATAATTTCTTTATTTTTTGTGTCCTCACAAATTCAACTATAGTAAATTCAAAATATTGGACTTAAAATCTCTGGAAAATATGACTTTCATTATTGGTGGAAAGGGATCGTTTCTAATGTACTCTGGTCGTTTATTAAATCAAGTGTTCTTGGATTGCAAAAAATAGCTGTTTGTTCAAATTCAGCTACACTGCAGTGCTATAGCACCGTTATAGTCACTATTTGACAGCATTTAGCTGAGCAATAGTGATTTGTTCAATTTTGCTACGCTATAGTGCTAAAGCCCACTATTTATCAACATTGCTTAAATCTTATAAATCTTCTGTATAAATTAACTACAATAATATTCATTGTCTAAAAGTTTGTAGCTAGTTTCACCCTTCTTTATTTATGGATGGACAAAATCCTTAGCTGCTGAGCTTGCAACTTTCTTCTTCAATATCATGTGTTGCAGATCAGTTAGTCACATGTGTGGTTTTGGCTTTGTTGTGTTTATGCAGTCATCTATAGATGTAGACTTCTTTACAGAATATGGTGAAGGGAGTAGATATATGATAGAGGAAGTAATTGGTAAAGGAAGCTATGGTGTGGTTTGCTCTGCATATGATACACACACTGGAGAAAAGGTTGCAATAAAGAAAATTAATGACATATTTGAACATGTTTCTGATGCTACCCGCATTCTTCGTGAGATCAAGCTTCTTAGACTCCTCCGTCATCCTGATATCGTGGAGATCAAGCATATTTTGTTACCTCCTTCTAGAAGGGAATTCAAAGATATATATGTTGTTTTTGAACTTATGGAATCAGATTTACATCAAGTCATCAAAGCAAATGATGACTTGACTCGAGAACATTACCAATTTTTTCTCTATCAGCTTCTTCGAGGTTTAAAGTATATACACACAGGTCATGATCTTTATATTTAGCTAGTTTTTAGTTTTAAATTTCCTAATGTAGCATTTTCGTAGTTATGGTTTTGTTATGAGAAGTTGAGAATTAATAACTAAGTTATTTGATCACTGCGGCTGATTTTAAACTTTCTTGTGGATTGTAGCAAATGTTTTTCACCGTGATCTAAAGCCAAAAAATATTTTAGCAAATGCTGACTGCAAACTGAAGATTTGTGATTTTGGTCTTGCCAGAGTAGCTTTTAATGATACACCGACTGCTATATTCTGGACAGTAAGAATCTTTTTCTCTTGAAATACTCACCTTCAATGTAGCTCTTCTTCTCTGGTCGTCATGCTTATGCTCATTTGTTTACTCACAGGATTATATTGCAACAAGGTGGTATAGGGCTCCTGAATTGTGTGGATCCTTTTTCTCCAAGGTTTAATATCTGCTACCGCTTGTATCTTTATTATTATTATTATCATTGCCATCATTGTGTATTGGTTGCTTGAAGATGGATAATGCTCTAACTTTATGATTCTTTCCTTGTTACTGACTTATTATTATACTACTTTTAGTTAAGTGAGACAAACTTTTTTTTCTTTTCTTTCAGTATACTCCGGCTATAGACATATGGAGCATTGGCTGCATTTTCGCGGAACTTTTAACTGGAAAACCTCTTTTCCCAGGGAAGAATGTTGTCCATCAATTAGACCTCATGACTGATTTCCTTGGAACACCATCTCCTGAAGCCATCGCTAGGGTCTGTTCTATTTCCTATCCTTCTAGCATTGTTTTATTGTATATTACTCAATAGAACCTTGACAATATATTAACAGATACGTAACGAGAAAGCTCGGAGATACTTGAGCACCATGCGTAAGAAGAAGCCAGTTCCTTTGTATCAAAAGTTTCCTAATGCAGACCCCCTTGCCCTTCGTGTGTTAGAAAGAATGCTGGCATTTGATCCTAAGGATCGACCTACTGCGGAAGAGGTTGATTTTCATCCATCTGCAGTGACTTTCCGCACATCATATTTGGTTTTAACAGCAAATGTTGTGGATTATTTTCAGGCTCTAGCGGATCCATATTTTAACGGCTTGGCCAAGTTTGAGAGAGAGCCTTGTGCTCAGGCAGTAAGCAAGATGGAATTTGAATTTGAGAGACGCAGGATAACAAAGGAAGACGTGCGAGAGCTTATATACAGAGAGACTCTGGAGTACCATCCAAAGATGTTAAAGGAATATCTAGAAGGAGCAGAGCCAACAGGATTCATGTATCCGAGGTATTAATGCCCAACTTCAAGTTTCATTTTTGCTCATGCATGATTTAGAACACTTATTGCAATCTGTAAATTTATAATGACATTGTTAAATATTTTTCCTGATATTGGTACTAAAATCTACACTTGATAAGTCTGGTTGATATTTTGGTTAAGGGAGTATTTGATTGTTACTCATAAGCCATCCAATATCTTCTGGTACTACAGTTACGTTTTTTTTTTCATCCAAGATCCAACATTTGCTCTAGTTGTTCTTCTCTAGAGCCTCAAATATCGTAATCGTAAATATTTCTTTTTAATACTTGCTGTTTAGATGTTATTAAATACTCTTACCTGGATTAGTGAAAAAGCAAGTTTACCTGAAATTTCATGCATCTATGGGAGCTTTTACATTTAGAAATTTGATTTATAATTTTATATAGTATTTCAGTTCATTTTTTGATATCTTTCCTCTCTCCTTTTTCCTAACTTGTACGGATAGTGCTGTGGACCACTTCAAGAAGCAATTTGCATACCTTGAGGAGCATTATGGAAAAGGTGGTACTGTTAGTCCACTTGATAGGCAACATGCATCATTACCCAGGTATCCTAATCTTTGTGAAAGTGTCTGGAAAATGTGTCTTTCTTCTTTTGATGTGCTTATTTATCTTGTCAACGGTCCTATTTATCTATTCTTGAACCGCCAGCTGTGCTGATTTGATGATGTGAATGCAGGCAGTGTGTGTTGTATTCAGACGACTCAAGACAGAATATGGCTGAGGTTGCCGCAGATGATCTCTCCAAGTGTTGCATTAAAGAAGTTGAGAAGCCGGTCATTGATAGGAGTGGTGGTGTTCCTATGAACAGGCTTCCTTTACAAGCTCCTCAAAATATTCAAGGTGTCATGACTAATCGAAGTATGCATTTTGCCACTCCTCAGTTTCTCTCTTTTGCTTTCTTCTTTTCTACTCTTGTGTGCACAGCAGAAATTATCTTCCAAGAATGTTGATCTCATTGTCGTGTCTTGTCACATTTTTATTCACCATTCTTTGAAACAACAAGATTATGTGTGATGGTAATTATGATTCAATGGCTTTCGTCCATGAGGTGTCAGCTCTGTGACAAGAGTTTGACTTGGTAACTTCAAGGGACGGAGTTCAAATCCTCATGGGGATGGTTGTAAAATGGTCATTAATGTCACTTTAATTCATAATAATTTCCCCTTTTTCCAACTTTAAAAAATAAAATAAAAGATTCAACGGCTTTCACGTGATGGGCATTGCATGCAAATGACTGAAAGTTGCAGGATTATTGAAGAAATTGGGCTTTGGATTATTATTACTGTTATTACTACTGGCTATCGAAGAATATTTTTATCTACAATTATCAATACTTGAAAAATATAAGTGTTGGTTTTGTTATAGCTTAAACGAAATGTTTCAGTTTGTTCTCATAGCATGCATGAGCAACATGTATCACTAATACTGTTTGGTGGGATTCCTTACCTAGTTTCCTTAGGCAGGATTTTTTCAGGGACAGACATGGTCTTCCTAATATTTGTTTCCCTTAGTATGTTCTTTGTTTTGTTTTCACTTTTGAAGGTTTTGGTCTAATCCCCCCTCTTGTATAGTTTTTCCTTTTTTTAATAAAATTTTAGAGCAGGTGGTAGAGGACGGAAGCAACTATGGGGTGCCAACCTAGTTGGGATGTCTAGTTGCTTCTTGATGCCTTCCTCACTCTCTTGATTCATCAAAAAAAAAAAAAATGTGATAATCCTCAAATAATAACATACAAACAAGTATTGATGATTCTCAAATATTAACATGCAAAAGCAACATGTTACAGATCTTTTACAGAGACTCGTATGCTACTATCCCTTTCTCACGCTTTAATACATTGGTTCTCCCTTACACTGCCACTGTGTCTTGTCTATGTGTACCATCTTTGGGTGTGAATTTATTAATTGATGCTTCTATTGAGAAGATTTAAATTCGTTTCTTTCTGTTGTGGTTTCAGGTGTTGCCCCACGGCCCAGAAAAGTTGTGGGTTCCCTATTGCATTACAATGGTGGGGTAGCAGGGGCTGACCAACGGAAGACAAATAGAAATCCATCTGTTCCAGCTCAGTATGCTGCTTCAAGCTATTCATATCCTAAAAGAAATCCAAGCTGTAAAAACGAGAGAGCAGAAGATGGAATTGAAGGTTCTAATGGACTTCAGTCGAAGCCTCAATACATAGCACGAAAAGTTGCTGCTGCTCCAGGCGGAGCTGGAAGTAACTGGTAGAGTTTCAATATGTTGAATTTGTGGCTGAATCTTAAAGCTGCCCTTGTGCCTGACAAATGGTATCTCGATATCTTGTTCCGGAAGAAACCGTGATCAATCATCTGAATTCAACGGAAGATATGAGTTGCATAGCTTTGTTTGCTAATTGCTATCAAACAGTGGGAAAGCCAAACGCCAAACGGATTAAAAGACTAAAAAGTCTCTAGCTGATATTTTTATTAGGTCTTGCAATTTGTGTCGCCGATTCGAAGATTTGAAGGTTCCACTATGTCTAATTATGATTATCTTGCTCTCTAGTTTGTTAATAACAGAGAATGAGTGATCTTAAAAAGGCATCAAATGAAGACAGTGCAGTTACAGATACATGTATGTGATGCTATCTTTCTGGCAGAATACAAGCCATTGGTATTGCTCTCATTTTTCGGCACCACAACAATGACATTTGTAGTTTTATAATCAAAATAATGATTTCTTCCTCACATATATGCTCACCATATCTCATGTGTTATCTGTTGCCACTTATTAGGACACAACAATATAGTGAAATGTCATGATTTAAGACTTTGATATATTCATTTTCAAATTTTTATTTTACTGAACTTTTAGTTTTGATCGAATTTGGCATTGAAGAACAAGTTCTCTATGACTGTGTCATCAGTCATGTCACTCCAGCATTGCTGTAGTTGTTATTACTTCCTTTCATTCGAGGAATATAGTAGAAATGAATATTTATTTCTCACAAGTTATTGGACCATAGACCAGCTGGTGTATGACACATTATTTAAAAGTGATTGCTTTTGAGTGACAACTAAAACAATGTAAATTGTACTTTGTATATAGAGTTGAGTGCTTTGCCAGGGAATTGGGTCGAATGAGGAATGATCAGAACGAATATCCACCTTTCTAGTGGGAAGACACGCATAAGCTTCGCAGGTTGTAAAGTCAAATGCTAGTTTAATGATGCACGTATAGAAACAGTTATTAGAAGATCTGTTTGTTCTAATATAAAAAATGCCAACAACCTATCATCACGCTTTTACAAGACATTTAAATTCAAACCAAGAACAATTTTTTTGTTAGACTTTAAATATATTTGAACGTGAATTTCAAAATTTCCTTTTTCTTAAGATTCAAATAGCTAACGACAAAAGAAGGTAATGAAGGTTGACTCGGTTGGTAAGGAGTTGAC
>Ga0315913_1002120_pt1 | contig 22932 bp, 9 predicted proteins | sample MpolsnodulesMG_FD_207736 | JGI IMG/M metagenome (GOLD analysis project Ga0315913, IMG submission 207736) | Medicago polymorpha root nodule microbial communities from Los Angeles, California, United States - small nodules | ecosystem: Host-associated > Plants > Roots > Nodule | place: USA...
GCACTTATTCAAGAGTTGAGAAATCATAAGAGTGACAACATGCCGATATATGACACGGAGGAGCGTTATAACAAAATCTTGAATGGTTTATACCCTCCAAAATGTACAAGTGGTATTGCGCCGGTAGATAAGTGGATGACCACTCCGGATATGGTCACATTATTGCTTCTTGCTACAATAGAGTTGTTGTTCTATTGACTTTGCCCGAAATGGGTGGTGTATGTGAGACATATTTCTCAATTCGAAGTGCTCCTCCACTTAATTCACATTCCAATATCATGTATCTTTGCTTAATTTCCGACCACTATCTTCATGTTATTTTGAAGGAAGGTTGTTTGTTACCACCGAGTTGTAAGGAGTGGATGAACAACAAGATTGGTGAGGCGGAGAATTGACACTTTGCGTTTTTGGATAGACAAGATGCCTTCAATGAGCTCATGTCTAAGGAGTCGAAGCCGCCAAAGAAACCAACAAATGAGCACAATCCAGTTGTCTGTGATAATACTCCCACTTCGAAAAAAAAGGAACAACAATTTGAAGGCATAGAATACATGGAAGAAGAAGACAGTTTAGGAATGTCACTAGAGTTCTTAGATAGGTTATAGGTTATGACACGAATTGGTCGGTCGGTGTTCATCCTATTTTTTGGTGGTATTACACCCCGACGTATTTTTTGGTGGTCGGTTATGTAATTTGGATATTTGTGGTCAATATGTAACTAATATTATATATTATATAAATATAGGAAATGAATTATTTTTTTGGTGGCCGGTTATGTCACACCAATTATTGCTCGCATGACTTTGTCACTAATTATTCAACTATTTATGTTATCTCATATTTGTTTTTCATTGTATTTTTGTGAAGTGAAACATGTCTGAAGATGCACAAGATCCAGTTAAACTTGAAGTTCGTTATTTAGATGTGAAAAGGAGGGTTTGGTTCACTGTAAACCCCACCGACAAGTTGGACGAGTTGAAGGCAAATCTTGACGATTTCTTTATCCATATTGGTTCAAATCATAGAACACGTGATGTGATAGTAAATGTGCCAGACCAGGACTTGGGGGAGGATAAGGAAAAGGACTTCGGAAAGACCGTATATTATCCACAACTTCTTAAAGATGATTGCGATGTTGATTGCATGTTTAGGTTAATGGTTGAGAATAACATTTTGTATCTTTTTGTCTGATATGTTGAAGTGTAATATTTATTTAAGTGTAATAGTGTAATGTTTTCTAAATTTATGTCTGTATTGTTGAATTTTAATGAATTTGTGTTTATGTAATTTAACGATGAATTTGGATAATTTTGACCGTTTATGTGGGATTATGTAATTTTAGAAATTTATGGACAAATTTGTGTAATTTGGATCCTTTACGTGTCATTAAGTGTGTTTAAGTGATTACGGGTCATTACCGGCTAATTTGTGTAATTTGGACCGTTTGGATCGTTTATTGGTGATTATGTGATTGTGCGAAAAATGATGTTTTTGTGTAATTTTGATCGATTACGTCGTATTATTTGATAATCTTGTTAAACTGACGCTTCGGTTCGATTACGAGCATGTAAAGATTACAGGATTGAGTGAAACACTTTGCATTGAATGCATACCAGTACAACATTAAATGTTGTACTGATATATCAGTAGAGCGTGAGTTAACTCACGCATGTGTTAGCACTTTGCGCGAGTTAACTAACGCAGTGCGTGAGTTAACTCGCACAGTGTTTTACACTTACGCATCTTAAGTTACGCAGCGTTAGTTAACTAACGCATAGGTTTACACATGCGTTAGTCCTATGCGTTAGTTAACTAACACAGGGGTGTTTTGGTCAGTTTGGATGGGTGTGAGCGAAAAGTGCGGGGGGAGAGCAATAATCATATATTTTTTTACAACAAATTGGCATCATTTGAAATTAAAAAAAATATTTAACGGTCTTGCTAATAATTGCCACTGTTATGAAACTGAAAATAGTAGCTTTGTATTGGAAACAATAATTTTTTAACTTTTAAAAATTAAAAACTCACTTGGGTTGGTTTGGTAGTATTGACTTGAAACTGTAAGTGTGCTCCTCCTCGAAGTTTCAAGTTTGATTCTCCCCAGTATCAATTTAGGTATGCTAATTTAACTTCTTCAAAAAAAAACTTTTAAAAAGTTAAATTCACCACTTTTAATCATTTTGTAGCATGATATTTAGAACCAAATTAACTTATTATTTACGAGTTACACACGTTAGCGTAGTAGAAAAAACCTATAGACACGTCAGTTTTCATCTGGACGTTGATCAGAGATAGTTTGAATAAATGTTTATAAGTGGGGGCAAATTAATACAATTTAATTTTGCCGGTTGAGTTAGACTTATCCACAAACTCTAAGAACTAAAATAGAAAATTATACTCACTTCGTTCCACGAAGATTAACTTATTTGTAAAAAAAAAAAGGTCCTAAAACGAACGATTCGTTTTACTTTTCAAAACCATATTAGTTACCATTTTTAACTACTTGAAATTAAGGGTCGTTGACCAATGCATCCAAGCCACTAGTTAAGCAACTAAAAATGAAAAGAAAAGACAAAATTAGCATTAAAAACAACATTTTCTCAAGTTTTAAAAAGTAAAATACATCATTTCCAAGAAAATATTTATTTTTATAATTTCTTAACAAGTACCCGACACTAGTTAGCATCACCCTTTAATTAAATATCTTTCACTTTATATGATAACAATGAATGCACCAATGATAAGAGTATTTGAAATAATTTTTATCTCCATTTCGTTTATGGAAAATGCTAAAGAGTGCCCTCAGGGCATTGATTAAACAATCAAAACAAGTAACTTTTTATGAAAAGTTGTGTAATTATTACTTAATCAAAAGTCAAAACTTATATTTTCAAGACAAATTTTCTATAAGTCTTGTTAACTAGTGTCCTCGTGCACTAGTTAAAGAAACAAAAAAGATAATATTTGCATTGAAAACATAATTCTTTACACTTTTTTAACTTTGGCTACACAAGTTTCAAACTCTTTATACTATATTTGGTTTCCGTACCCCAGGAACACTAGTTAACATTTTCCATTTTCTATTTATAGTTTCCGTAACCATTATCCCGAGGGCACTGGTTAACACGACCTTTCAATTATTCATTTTTATTAATATACCTGAAATGATTTCATGGTTCACTCGTTGTGAGAGAGATAGAGTATTGATTATAAGACAAAGTTACATCAACTAATGCATTGAGACTTGTATAGTTAACTAGACTATCTAACTCATGACTTATCCAACCAATGTGTAACTAAATTTTACATATCTAATCGTCTCCTGCAAGTTTGAAAGTGCTTACAACACTTTCAACTTGAGAATTACAAAAAGAAATGTCGAAAACATGGACAAATTTCAATTAAAATAAAAGTCACCGTGTAATTAAATTCTAATTAAAATAACATACAACTGGATGATGATATGGAAAACATTTTATATTAATGATGTATCGAAGTTAATCTCTAAAAATATTTCAAACACATATGAAGATTTTAAATGAAAGTATTACATAAAATCATATAATTATTAAAACTACAAAGGAAATAGCCTAAAAAAAAGTACAAAAGTAAAAATTAAAAGAAATGCAACGGAAGAACAACAAACATTTTACATAAAAGAAGACCAGGGTCTGATCCAGGTGATGAGTGATGGATTTTGTCTAAAATTTAAGAGAAAGTGTTAAATACTAACTAAAACTTTAAGCATTTTTTTAGCAGGACTTCATACCGATACAAAGAGTGTTGGGTAAAGACTCAAAAAAGTTACATTCACATACAAGGATCCAAAATTCAACTAAGGATTGTGGTAAAATCCTGAATGAAGTTAGTCTATCTCTGATGAAAATTGAAAGGTAAGTTACATTTTCTCGCTTGTAACCACCTAAAAGATAATAACTTTACATTGTCCGTCAATTATTACAATGATGGAAGTTTTCATTTCTTTTTAAAGTGTATTCCAAAGAGAAGTCATCCAAATCATATGAATTTAAGCAAAATTATTAACAATAACATTAAATGTGGGTGGATAATTTGTTGTGTTTCTAATTATGTTTGTGTCCAAAAGATTCATCTATAGTCAACAAGTATAACTGTTAATCGCTTTCCCAGAAAGAAAGAAAAAAAACAGTTTAATGGCTAAATTTTTCTACATGTGTATTAGTGCTAATGACACGAGTCTCCTTAGTAAAAAAAAATGTTACAATGGATATATAAATATAATAGTATTTTTTTGACAATACTATTTTTTGGTACACTATTATACTTTTTTTAAAGAATACTATTAAATTTTATAATCCATATTTAAATGATCAAATATTTTTAGTGATAATTCTTCATACAGGTTGTAAATTTTATTCTATTTTTAGTCAAGACAGATTCTAAACTTATTTCCTAAAAAAAAAAGGTTCTGAAATTTCTGTGTATTAGGGTGTGTTATGTTTCAAGTTATATTTGTTGATTCCCGAAAATAAAATGATAGGAATATATATGCCTATGTTTGTTACAAGTTTACTAAATTTTATTCCCAGGTATAAAATGTTCCTGTGAATAAAAAAAATTTCCCAAGGAAAAGGATGGGAATAAAGTTCCCACGGAGATGAGAATAAATTCATAAATAGTCACCTATTATAATCCCTATTTTTATGGTTCCTAGAAATATTATAAAGTTAATCAAACATATTTTTCCTAAATACCTTGGAATAAAATTCTCATTTTTATATTCTAAGAAATGTTATTTCTAAAAATAAATTTGATAAACTTGAAACAAACCCACCACTTACCCCTTAGGAATACAAATATTTTATCCATCTGTTGGTACGAAACGACATCGTTTCAGGTTTGATAGATTTGGACTATGAAAATGAAAAGAAAAACCTGTCTTTCAACCCAATTTCTCTTCATCTGTATAGTTCAGCAGTTCCCGCCTTTTCCCTCCGTCATAAAGGTAATTAGATCTTGACGCAAACACATCAATTATCGATAATTGAATTTCATTTTATGTTATGTTAGCTTTCAGACTTTAGTTCGGTTAGTTCACGATCTTTACACTTTCACAAGTCAACACTGCTTTGTGTTTTACTCGTGCCCATAACCTGTTCGATCATTTGCTTCACTCGCCTTATACACTCGTTTTTCGTTATTTCAGGGATTAAATCCGCTTTCTCATCTTCATTTACCTCAAAAATGAGCAGTTCTGGAGATAGTTCCCCCGATTGGTTGCGTTCTTATCAGGTATCGCCATAATTTCTCGATGATTATATGTGTTTTTCGATCTACTTTCACAGTTGTAGTCTTCAGATTATACGCCAGTTCATAATGATTAACTGTGCAATGCTAATACCATGGTGGTTACACAATTTTGTGCTACTAGGTGCCTACTCCTAATTCGCCGGTCACACTGTCATCTGATTCCGAGTATTTACATGATAGTCGTAGTTTTTCTGATGAGGATATAATTGACGATGGAGATTCATCTCCTAAGTCACCTAAGAATCTTAAGGCCAATAAGAACAAGGGTAGTGCCAAGTCTTCAACTAAAAAGACATTAGAAGGAGAAAGTCTTAAGATAGAAGATGAAGCACCATCCACAAGAAAGAAATTGTACACGCGGAAGGATAAAAATGGTACGCTTGATATTTTATTTTCACTTGGAGTTTTCTTAAGATGAAATAGTATTTAAGGTCAATTAACTTGAGTTATAGAATGTGAGAATCATTCGAGAGTGTTATTTTTTTTTTGCATTGTCATTTTATCTTTGTGTACTATGATGCAGGAAAGAAGGAGGAAAAGAAGATCAAGCTAGAGTCAGACAGCGACAAGGAAACTGAGCATAAAGTAAGAGCCATCCCGTCGCATCTTTAATTGTTAGGTGACATTTGTAGATTTGGGGAGAAAAAACACATTTCTGTTTACCTTATTATGCGCATTGTGTCAAAAATATGTGTTTGACTCTGGCTTGCCATTTATATTGTGATTACTTATTATATCAAATGTTTTTTTTGCATAGGAACCCATTCATTCTATGTGGGCGCTGTCATCAGATTCCGAGTCATGCCATGATCATAGCCCAAAATCTGAAGATCATATTGATCAGGTAGAAACTAAACCCCAAATATCTCAACCTCCTGGTGAAGATGGACTTCTCCATGACAACGACGGAAAGTCTCCATCCAAAAAAGCTTCAAAGGCAAAGGCATCACAAAAACAAACAGACATAGAAGATTGCACACCAGTAAAAGGGAAGAAAACAAAGGTTAACGCAAAGGGGAAAGGTATGAAATGGTTAATTTTTATCTTTTAAAAAAAAATGCAAGACATTGCTCCATCTTCATGCATATGGATATGAAATAGGCATTTTCTTACCATTTTCTACATGTATCTGGAAATGGGACAGGTGGTGATGGAGAAGTAGAAGTTAAAGACGAAGAAACTTTTGAAAAGCCTGTTGAACCTAATGTAAGAATGACATTGTTACACGGATTTCCTAAAAATGTTTCACAGCATGGCCATCACTTTGATGCATGAACAAATAATAACTATCAAAGTCCATATTGACTGCCTATCCAGCCTGGCATTCTAAATTGTGCTTTCTGTTTGTTCCAGGTTTCCTCCTCAATATTGCCTTTGATGCTTTCTGAGAAAGTTCATCGCACAAAGGTCAGGTGGCAACTATATAATTTACAGATTCCCTTTGCTATATGTTTGGTTTTATAGTTGTATGGGCCATGTTTAAATACTACCACAGGGACAACCAGATGAGTAACACATTTCACTTTCGAAAACATAAATTTCGTGGAAGAAAAGTTGCTAGTCTGGTTTATAATTTTGTCTTGAATGCAACGACAAATGGCATGTGGTTTTTTTTGGGTAAACATCAGATCTGCTGTAATGATTTTCCATTTCCTTTTTCATAAAAGGAAATGAGGCAATTCTAAAAAGCTGCTCTGTTTTGCAGGCTCTTGTTGAGTGTCAAGGTGACTCCATAGATCTGAGTGGTGATATGGGAGCTGTAGGGAGGGTTATTATCTCAGATTCCCCATCCGGGGATCAGGAAATGTGCTTAGATTTGAAAGGTATCTTAGTGCACATGTTTTCTGATTAACTAACAAATATCGTTGTCTTTACTGAATAAAGACAAACACACATATCTTGATGATAACACTGCGTATACATGCAGAACAATAATACAGCTTTGAGTTTTCTAGAAATAGCTGACTGTATCTTACGTGTTTTTAAAAAAATGGAATTCCAGACTCGTAATCATAAAACCTTGATTTTTAGCAATTACCTCTTTTTGACATTCAATATACATGCGTTGTAATTTGTCCATTGTAAGTCTTAATTTTCTTGTTACATTACTTTTGTCTAATAGTGGTAACCTAACTGATTGTTCAAATCTTTATTTTCTTTTCAGGAACAATATACAAAACATCTATAATTCCTAGCCGGACGTTTTGCGTTGTATGTCATCTTGGATGTAATCTGCATTCATCATCATGGCCTTGAAAGTTTTTATTTGGCCTTGTAGCTAGTTACTTCCATGATTAAGATACCATACCTTTTAAATATTGCTTTCATACGAGTTTTTTTTCTCTTTCTTCAGGTTAGCTTTGGGCAGACAGAGGCAAAGGTCCGTTGTTATCTAGATTTTACTTATCTGCTCACTTTACGTTCTAAATATATCCGAATACATCTTGATTACTACTTTTCAGTTATCTACGTATCTCCTCATTTATTTACTTATCAGTGATTAGTCAGCCTTGACCAGGATTTTGTAAAATACAATGCCATTAATATTTAACCTGTAACTTATTTCAGATAGAAGCCATCATGAACGACTTCATACAGCTGAATCCACCATCTGATGTTTATGAAGCCGAAACTATGGTTGAAGGTAATTTGCATCCACCAAACAATTAATTGGGGATTTTATGTCTGGTAATGTTGCTTTAAATATTATTTTACCAAGAAAATAAAAATATTATGCATGAATTCTTTGCCTGACATCTATTTTTTTCATGTGAAAAGGGACATTGGATGGTTTTTCCTTTGATTCTGATGAGGAAGATGGTAAGAGGCAGAAAACCACCCACCCAACTGATCAAAACGAGCACGCTGAGGAACAGACACCTGGTAAATCCAAACGGAAGGCGGACAAAACATCAGTAAGTTTCACACTTGCTTTTGGTTTTAGACCTGTCCTTATTTATAATTGAAATTGCTGGTGCATACATATTTAGTTGCTGAAAATTCGATGCAGGGTGCTGAAAAGAAAAGAGGTAAAAATACTGGAGGAAAATCACAGCCAAAGACAGCAAAGAAGAAAGCTCCAAGTTCCAAGAGGGCAAAGCCTAAGAAATGAGTCAAAGAAAGATTTTATCATTTATTGTATATGCCTGTACTAAATAACTAATTCTTGAATTAAAAGTAGAGATGCTGAATCAATTTACTAATGACAGAGATGGTAAATCCGCGACATGTTAGAATTCTTACCAAACCCCAAACAGGAAAATTTAAAAATATGGTCTGCGGAATGAGTTATTATCAATTCCTTGTTATGTTCCTCATTATCATGTTTCGATACACTCATTGTGATTTACTTTTCCAGTCAATGTCATTTCAATTTTTTTTAAAGGAAAATGTTATTTCAATTTGTTTGCTATCTTTTCTTTTAATTTATCTGCACTAGACAGCTGGTTCCAGTGGGTTCTCAAGTGTAATATTATCACTGCTCATCATTTCCACCATATTAAGTGGCCTTTTTCTTTTGATTCATCGGGTTCTATTTGTTCAACAGGAATCATACATAACGGGTTTGGAAAAATGCAAATTAAATTGAACAATTATTATTTGAACCAACCTAGTTGTTTTACATTGAGTTGGTCAGGTCATCAATCATCATGTTGATTTGGACGCGTGCCCACCCCAGCTACCAATTAGAATGATATTAATTTGAAGGAAGTGATTCTTCACGAACATGTTTAAACATCGATTGAAAAGCTACGACTCCTCATGAAACATGAATAGACACCAATTACAGTAATATGACTCTTATTAAAGGCCCCCCACCCCAATATGTGGACTCATTTGAAACATGATGTGGCTACCCAATACATGCAACGTCCTAATTCAGCTATAAATATAAAATCTATTGATATATTTATTACCCCTAATTTAATTCCAGAAACAGAGACAACAATGGAGTCATTTGCACAATTCATAAATTAAAGAGTAATTGGCTTCTTAGTTTGATGTTAATACTGTATAACATAATTTAGGTAACACAATACTTGCACATGGTTTGGACAGTGGCATTCTGATAACATGACGGGATTGTTAACGTGTATAATGCAGCAGCAACAGGAAACAAAATTAAAATACATAAAACATCGGAAAACTGCTCCTCTTTCGTGGTAAAAACAAGATGTAATAAACTGATATAAAAAATTAGAAAAATTCTCCCAATAAAAAGAAGGAACGTTCGTCGAAAAAAAAGGACCTAACATTACTGATTCTCAACAGAGAGGAGTGAATAAGGATTGTAATCGAAAGGTAAATGGTCAAGAAAGACGGTTGCTTATTATAATTGATGAGTAAAGGACCAAGGAATGGTTCTATTGTGGCTGTGTGCAATGGATAGACAAGGGTAGCAGTGAGAAGAGAAAAGGCAACTTGGTGAGAGAGAAAGAGAACTTCAAGAATTAATATGAAATGTAACAATCTGGCTCATAAGTCATAACTGTTGAAATTCAGAAATAAACAGTGGTAAAAAATTTATTGAACTTAAAAATAAAAGAAAACTTCATGCATTGAAATTGGCAAAAAAACTCAAATAAAGGGCATCACTTTCAAATTTCAATCATGCGATAAATAGAGAATACTATGGAAGACAAACTCAACGGGTCTAATATTTCATAATGTTGGAACTTGGAATAAGACTAGATACACTTAACAGACAGCTACATAAGGTCTACAATTAAGTACATTGTTGATAATACACTATTCAGGTCCTAAATCAATATCAAACATCATAAAGGGTTAAGGAAATGCAACTGCAATTAGATACATTCCTCTTCTCACTAGCAAGAATCTGAAGTCAACTCAGATCTCTCACATACAACTGAATACTGAATAGAGCCTGCTAAAATCCTCATTCAACAGTTAAGCTACATTAATCACCACATTACATTAATATAGAAATAAAGAGTTCCAACAATAGAAAGATGGACATACAACGTGTCCACGGTAAGTAATCCATAATTGTTCAAGTTCTGTTATTCATACTCATCTGATAAAAAAAGGACAAAAGACAGGACAAGCGAAAAGATGTTATATATCTAGCTCATATCCATGCCATCTCCAACTTGGCTGCAAATAGGACTGACAGCAGCAAAAGACTTCTCAAAAGGAGAAGGATGGCGTTGGGTATCCCGTCTGCGCTTTAAACCACAACCGTCAGTAGGCGTGTTCTCTGCATCAAGCTTCCTTCGAACGCCTCTCACCGCCTGTTCCTCTGTCGGTGTAAGTGGGAAAATCTGACCACTGGCTCGGCAGAGGGAGCTGTGATTGTCATACAGAATTCTCTGGTTACAGTTTTTATCACAGATGTGAGTCAGCCCTGTTAACTTGCACCGATACATGTTTCCAAAAACATGTTCGTTTTGGCACTTCCAGTCGCATTTGTGACCAGGAACCGGACTCTCTCGGCCCAAAATACTCGACAGGTAAATAGCATTTGCAGGAGCTGCTACCACAGATTTTCCATATACCTCCATTTCTTCAGTGAAAACAGCAACTCACTCCTAAGTAATCTTTTACACTCCAACTTCAAGGCCTTGCCTGGATAGTCTATAGTCTGCAAAGCTCACCACAACAGTACAAATTCAGTCAAGCTCAACATAAATTTGTGAGGAGTGCTATTTGAACAACCAATTTGATGACAACTTATTTGACAACTATACTTACAAAGAAAAAATAGTATTGACACGGAAACTATAGCAATAAAGAGATAAAGTAAAAAAATTAATGTAAATATGAGAGAGAAAGTTGTCACCAAATGAATGTTCAAATATCATTTCTCCAAATTTACCTACTAGATTACCCGTGTGTGTTTGATTCTGCCATCACAAAAATTGATGGTAAAGTTGGTTCTCATTAAAAGTGACGGTAATGCAAATTATTTATGTTTAGATAGGGAAAAGTAAAAGTGAATTGAACAATACATTTGATAGTAAAAATCAATTCTAGAATCAAAAATTCTAATTTCTTGCTTTTAAGTTAGAATCAAATGAAAACAAAATTAATTATTCGAGAACAACCAAAAATGTCAAAATAAATTTTACACCTGTAAATCAATTTTGGCTAAAAGATTAAATGAGAAACCCTAATTAATTTTGCAAAATCACGGTGACTGATATATTGATATATGAATATATTGATATATCATAAAACGCAAATTGAGAATCTAATCTAATTTTTACAAGGCTAAAACAAAATTACATGTAACTAATACACCACTGATTGACACGTGACAAACAGCCCCACATGCGTCAGAGATCTAAACCGAGTCCAAGTGGGGTTTGAATTTATTAATAATTTAATTTAATTAATAAATAAATAACAAATAATTACATAATCAAATATGAACACGCGCGCTTTTTAAGCAATTAAACGACAAAATACCTTTGTTGATATTCAACTTCCCAGAAAACCTAACATGAAAATCAAAATCAGAATTGCTTTACACATGAATACTACAACGTGGAGAAGAAAAAAATGAGAAAAAAAGATGAAGAAAGAAAATGAACTTACACGCACGGTCTTCAGCAAAGTGAAGCTCCCGAACAGAATATTTTTTCTCCTATACAGAACCTATAAGAAAAAACAAAAAGAGAAATATCTGTCTCTTAAGAATGAACCTAATGTAATGCAGATGCTAGTTAGATGAAACTAGAAAGAAAATAAGAGAAAGGAATGAAAGGTATTTATTTATTTATAGTAATTATAGATACTCAACGCTGAATGAATGCTGGTAGCACTCGTGACTTTACACATGTGGGGTTGACGTTCCACGTAGGACTAAATGCAACCCAAATTTCTCATAAATTTAATTTCACCTCACCTATAATTTTGGATAAACCAACGGATCCAACCATCTTTCTTAATTAACCCATCATCTCATCATCATCACATTTAAATTAATCTCTAACATAATTTTGATTCATTACTCCAGAGAAACTAGTTAATGTCAAACACATTTATTTTCACAAGGTACAAATTTATCTTGTAATTAATTTAAAATTATTTTTTATTTTTTGTAATAATCGAAAAAACTGCAAGCAACTAAAAATAAAAATAAAAATAAAGTAGTACAGTATGAAACTAATTTTATTATGGCTTGTTTGTCACGTGTTCCCAACGGTCACTCGTTCTTCTTGGGTGGCCCTAGCTTTCACACTTCTAACCAATTTTTTAATTTATCATCACTGTGGAGCGAGAGAAGATGGGGTAGGAAGCGGAGACTTTATTCTCCAATGGACACTTGACACGTTCAAGTACCACCGTCCGCCTCTTGTGAAATTTCTTTTAAGAGTGAGTACTGTTAAATTGCTCACAGTTTCCTCAAAATCCTAAAATTACCTCTCTGTAACTCTTGAATCTCTTGGGATGTAACTCGTCTCGTGATCGGTCAAGTTCAAATTTGCGAACAACTTTAGTTATATTTAAGTTTCAAACCACTTTTTCAAACTTTCTCTCATTCACATTTTTCTTACTCAAAAATTCAAACAACATTCATCAAAATCAAACAACAAGTAACAACATAATTTCTCAAACTCTATATATTCTCTTTCACTTTTTAGTTAGGGATTTTGAAGTTACTTGTATAGGACTATGGATTCGAATGTGGTTTACTTATTTGAAGTTAATGTGTTTAAGAATTAGTGCAATATGGTATTGAAATAATAATTTAAAAAATGTATGTTAATTTTATGATCTAGGTGTTTTGATGAAATGTTTTTTCCGAATGTTTAATATATGTTTTTTATGTTGGTTGTTGTAGATATGACTGACGAAGAGCCACATGCACCAACACCACTCTGTACGCGAAGAGCCACATGCACCAACACCACCACCACACAGAACCCACAACCACCACCACCCGGAGGATGTCTCGATGACATTTTGGTGGTGGACCTTCATATTGGTCCTTATTGCCTAATTTCACTAAACACGTAGCACACAAGACATGAGTGGGAGATACAAGTAGATTTGCATATTAATTATATTTGTTTTTAATATTTGTACATTTGTATGCTTTTATGTTTGTGCATTTGTATGATTGTTCTTATGTTTTCGTTTTGTTTTTTTATTTCTTTTTCAGAACGTGAGAAACCACTAAAATGCATAAACAACATGAAGAGAATAACAAACAAGATAAACGGTCGCATCATCTGACATGATTTTCAGATGTGGTGGTGACTTCCAAACTTTTTGCGCTTATTTGCACCCCTTTTAGATGGATTATCCAAGCATGTATACGGCGTTGACAGAACGGTGGCATGAAGAGACTAGAAACTTTTCCTTTCCCTTGGTGAGATGACCATCACACTTAATGATGTGTTATGCCTTTTACATTTGCTATGCATGGTAAGATGATGAACCATCGAAAGCTAATGAGCAAAGAAGACAGTGTTACGTTGTTTAACAAGTTACATGGTTTGGACATAGAAGATGTTTATAGTGACTGCAAAAAATTGAAAGGTACTCAATAACCTACAATTGACTTCTTGAAATCTGCAAGTTTCATCAAACACAAGCCTTGTAGCTCGATAGTGAACCAATGATGAATCAGGTGATAGAGATAGGCATATGATCATGTCTATACGAGTTTACTTGCTTTGCATTGTTGGATGCAATCTCTTTACTCTAGTGATAAGAGTCAACAATATGTCGATGTGTTGTTGCTGCACAATACATTTGATTTTACACGAGATTCACTTGATAATGGATGTATAATACACAAACGAGATCACCGCAATTCACTTGATAAAATAAGGATAAAGTTACTAATATAAATGCCATTTTTACTTGCATAATATATAAAAAAGAATATTTTGGGTCCCAAAATTTTGAAGGCCTAACTTCATAGAGCTGTTAGCACCCCTAAGGGTTGGCCGTGATTGCATACAACATTAGATGTCAAATTCTGTGTCCCAAAACATTTTGTTACATTTAATAAAAAGAGTTTTGGGCAGAAGGAATTTTTTATTATAAAGAAACGATGAAAACAACATAGATGAAGATTTGGCCCCTTCTCATGTAGAGACAAGGTTAATGAACGGTGGACTAGCAAGTAGTACCAACCAAAGGATATGATTATGCTTTTGTTAACAGAGTATCAAACTTTCTTAAATAAAAATGATTTTCATTAATTATTACCATGATATATTCATTATAACTTCTTTTTTTTTTTTTTTAGAAAAGTAAAACGATATTCATTCATTCAAATTGATAGAATACATTAGAGACAATAACATGATCAATATCGCTAAAATGTAAAGGGTGAATATGCGAACAAACCCACAACACCCAAGTTAATAGCATACAACGACAAAATGCCTACAAAATAATATGATAAAAACTAAATCACCAGAATACCCATGCTTCCGGATTTGCAATGTTGATGTCTAAATCATTGATTGTCTGAAGTTGATCTTTCAATAGGAACCAAACGAACACTGCACAACAAGATGTAAAATCAAACAATGTCGCACAAGACGACGAACAACACAACGCCACACTCAGACGACGAAATCACGAAAAATACAAAAGAAAAAACTTGATATATGTGAAAATCACTTATTTAAATTGAAAGAAAGAGAAAAAAAGATGCAGTGCGGTAATTCTAGGTCAAAAAATGACTTAAAACCACCTCTCTCGATGAGTGAAATAGAAAGAAAACTTAGAGAGAATGTAGATCTTCTCTCACTGAAAAAAAACCAGGGCAGACTGTTTTTTTAATTTTTTTTTATTTTTATAAAAGTAACTTTAAAACTAAGATCAAATATAAACGAAAGTATATATTCATTATAACTATTTTATATTTTATCAAAAGAATTTAATAATTTCCCTATAATTATAAAGAAAGAAAAAGTTGATACCAAAAAAAAAGTTTAACAAAAATTTAATAATTTCCCTATAAAGAAAGAAAATGTTGATACCAATTTTTTTTTAATAATTAATAAATTTTGGGATAAAATTTCCATAAGAGATAACCCAATTGTTAACATCAACTATCTTAGATTTGATACTTTCATTCAAGAGTCATTATCTCATTGTTGTGTGTAAATTTAAGGGGTGTTTGTAAGATAAAACATATTAAGACGTAAATATTTTAGTGATTCGGTGTTTTCACTTATTTTTCACTTCTTTGTTTTATTGAAAAAAGTTTTTTTTTTGTATTGATATAATATATTATATATTTTTTTGACAGGATAATGTAAAAAGTTATACAATAATTTTTTTGACACAAAGTTATGAAATGATGAATAATGATGATTGATAAAAGAAATATAAGAATTTCGCCTAAAGTTACTTAGTTTCTTTTTCAGTGTCAATATCAAAGATTGTCTTACTGATTTGTCAATGAAAATCCATTTTTAATAGTAATGGATAATTAGTTTAAGGGAAAATTGTTTCATTCCGTTTCTTCGGAGTTGAAATTTTGACCGCTATTTTAAGAATAAGACTCGTAATGTTTGATTAGAATCCGAGATAAACGAGGTTTTGGTTGTGTATTGCACTAGTGTTTAATCTATCTATCTAAAATCCACTTTTTAACGTCACCATCTTTTCATCAAAATCAATAAAGAATGAAATTGCCATGTTCATTCATTTTTAACCAAGACATACATGCTTTGCGTAAGCCTATTGAACATATGGTTCGTATGTTTGTGACAACAATTGACACTGTAACGACAATGTTTCGCTTGTAAAAAAAAACAAAAAAACTTAACTCCAAATTTGTCACATTTTTAATTGCATTTACTGCAAAATTTTCCACATTATGGTGGTCAAATCTCAATCTCCAACTCCATAAATTGTTTCTTTCCCTTTTCATTCTTCATCTCCAATTTTGAATCTCTCTTTCACAATTTTCCATGGGTGGTGTCGTTGAATATGAAGAATCAGCCACTCAACCACCAGAAACCACAAAAACTTCATCACACCTTTTCAGATACAATTCACCTCTTTCACAAATAATCCTTATCGGCTTAGTTTGTTTTTGTTGTCCAGGCATGTTCAACGCTCTTTCAGGAATGGGTGGTGGTGGTCAAGTCAACGCAACTGCTTCCAACAACGCCTTAACCGCACTTTACACAACCTTTGCAGTTTTTGGTATCCTAGGTGGTGGCATCTACAACATCCTTGGACCTCACTTAACTCTTTTCGCAGGTTGTTCCACTTATGTACTCTACGCTGGTTCTTTCCTTTACTATAATCATAAACAACACCAAGCTTTTGCCATAGTTGCCGGCGCCCTTCTCGGCATCGGAGCAGGACTATTATGGGCTGCACAAGGTGCTATTATGACATCTTACCCACCCATGAATCGTAAAGGAACTTACATTTCAATTTTCTGGAGTATTTTCAACATGGGTGGTGTTATTGGTGGTTTAATTCCTTTTATTCTTAATTACAATCGTGGTGATCAAGCTGCTACTGTTAATGATGGAACTTATATAGGATTTATGGCTTTTATGTCACTAGGGACTGTTTTGTCTCTCACTATTTTACCTGCCAGTAAAGTTGTTCGTGATGATGGAACAAAGTGTACAAATATGTTGTACTCAAATGTTGCAACTGAGTGTGTGGAGATTCTCAAACTGTTCTACAATTGGAAGATGCTTCTCATGATACCTGCTGCCTGGTCTAGTAATTTTTTCTACACATACCAATTTAATCATGTTAATAAGACACAGTTTAGTTTGAGAACAAGAGGGTTGAACAATGTGTTCTATTGGGGAGCACAAATGATAGGGTCAATTGGGATTGGTTACACTATGGATTTTAGTTTCAAGAGCAGAAAGAAAAGAGGGATTGTGGGGATTAGTGTGGTTGCTGTTCTTGGATCTATTATATGGGGTGGTGCATTGGCTAATCAGATTAAACATAAACAAGGCAAGGTCTTGGATTTTAAGGAGTCTGGTTCTGATTTTGCTGGTCCTTTTGTTTTGTATTTTTCTTTTGGGTTGTTAGATGCTATGTTTCAGAGTATGGTTTACTGGTCTATTGGAGCACTGGCTAATGACTCTGAAGTTCTGAGCAGGTAATATTGCAAACCAGATTCTGTTTGATTTTATTATTTAGCTATTCCATTTGTTCTTGGTTGCTTTTTTTTTTGCTCAAAATATCAACTTAAATATGTTTTTAACTAGTACTTGTATCAACCAATATTTTTTGTGATTAGCATTTCTTGTGGATTATTGATATGACTTTAAATTTGTAATTAACTAATACCAGCACTCATTTGTTTTTTTAGTGATTGGCATTTCATTTGGAGTATCCATGATAGTTGAAATTTGGAAATAAACTGGTACTACTACTAGTACTAATGTTTGGACTTACACAGGTACACAGGATTCTATAAAGGGATACAAAGTGCGGGGGCTGCAGTTGCATGGCAAATTGATAACCACAATGTATCTCCAATGGCACAATTGATTGTGAATTGGGTGCTCACTACACTAAGCTATCCGTTATTGTTGGTTTTAATGATTTTGGTTGTGAAAGAGGACAATAACGAGGAAGAGACATGATAATAGCCTGTACTATAATGTTTTTAGCAGTATTTAGGAGTCATTTTAGAGTCATTCTAACAAGTTTTTAATTGTTTTAGTTGAGTTTTTGTAAATAATATAATGGATGAGTATGGAAGAACTATTAGGCATACAAGACCTTTAAACATGCTAAATCACCCAAACTAGACAATTTTGTGGTCATGTTATACTTTTTTAGATGATATATCTCATGATACTTTGATGTATAGTCACTACAAATGTTTCAGTGAGGAGAAATGTGATAAGGATTGAAGAAAATCAAAATGACCAAATACTAGTACATGCAAGATGCGTTCTACAAGCTACTTGTCGTGCAATTGTGAAGAATTGAAAGTGTCATATCGCTGCTTAAGACGCATCACGTGTTAGGAGTTGCGCGTCGTGCAAGATTGTTAACGAAATCGTGGAGTGTAGATAAAAGTAATTACTTTTATTGGATTATCGGAGATTATTGGCTAACCCAAAAATATTAAATTGCTTAGAAATTAAGTCACACATACCTATAAAGTATATACAAGAGACAAACAACACAAGGTAAAATGGTTAGTGTATCTTTTAATCGAAACATAAGAAGAAGGTAAAATATACAAGAGACAAACAACACAAGGTAAAATGGTTAGTGTATCTTTTAATCGAAACATAAGTGTTCTTCTTATTAGTGATTGATACATGCATAAATTGTTTTAGTGTATCTTTTAGTCGGTGTTTTTTGTTTTCTTGAGGATTAATTTAGGTTAAAAATGAGTTTAACATAAATTGTTTGATGTTGATATACATTAAGGTAAAATGATTCTCATCAAATATGTTGTTTGAATAGTTTAGGCAAAACTTGATTTTAGATTTGTAATTACCAAAATAAATTTGAATATGTCTATAAAATTAAATTTCATTTCTATTTTATACAATTTATTTATTTATTTATTAAAGAAATGGGCCATAGAGCCCAATCTCTTCTCTAACTTTCTGAGAAAAATGGCTTCTGCAACATAAAAATTGCAACAACAATGACAAAGTCGAATTCCGACAAGGTCCGACAAAATGCAAAAGAGTACACGAATATGTATATACATATGAAGGTATGTAATATGTATATACATCTATTGTTTGAACCTTTTCAATTTAGTTCTGTGAGTATCAATAATAATTTATCCTGTACGTACTCAACTTTTGGATTTTATCAACGTTACTAGGAAATAGATATATACTTGAAGAAATGTTACACATGCTTCATTTGGTTTATTTTCTTCTCTTTTAGAAGATTTTGACTATTTTCTTTTCCGGGGTTTATGCTATTTGACGATGATACACATGCTTGAACATTCAGTCTCATATTTACCTCCTAATTAGTTTTCGCTACTGACGTCGTCATTAATTTATACCGGTTATTTATTTTTCTGATGCGGGCTGTGGTTGTTAATGAGGTGGATTCTTTTCACTTTTGGCCTCATTTAGGACCACATCGACAGTATCATACTGCATGTCTTACTTTTCTATTCCTACAGTTCTCATTTCATTGACCGCAAGAAAAATGCTGTTTGGTACGACAATTAATTCGCGGGAATCACACGAACTAGTCAAACAACGTTGATTCACACTAAACAAGCTTTTGACTACTTTTTTTTTCTTTCTGAAATACTGTGGTGTAGCGTTTGATTAATTTTTTAACTTTTTTTTTTGTGACAAAATATAATATATATAAAGAAAGACTTAAATACAATACATTAGAAGAGCCAAAAAAAAAATGCTCCAGCAAACAACCACCTAGGGGTGCACTTTGAACCCCACAAACAAGGTCGGAAGCGCACCCACAACAACCCTAAAAGAAAAAACAAAAAGCACCAACAACACCGAGAGGTACAACTGGCACGGGCACAAAAAGCAACAAGGATAGCTTGAAAGCCACACCGGAAAGGGAGGAGATGCAACCCCACCCAACCCCGCACGCAACCCCAGAAAAAAACCACCACCACCAAACCCTACCGGTTCCAACACAAGACGGGTTGCACCTCCCACTCATAGAGAGAACATGAACTAGCAAGGCACTTAGTCCGAAACCACTTCCAAGCTAAGAGCTTCACTCTGTCCACCACTGGCTCCTCTCGGAGTAAGCCACCAACAAAGATCCAAAAATTAAGAGTGTTAAATATACTGAACTATATTTTGGCATTGAGAAATATCAATAAATTTAGTGTTAAATATTTTTTAGTCCCTATAAAATTAAGAGCTTTCAACTTTAGTTCCTATAAAATTTTAATGGTAATTTTAGTCTTCTATAATATTGAAGTAATAGTCCCTATTTTAAAAACTTTTGACAAAAAATTTATAATTTTAGTCCTCCAAAATAGTCTTTATAAGATGTAAATCGTGACTAAAAGTGAATAATTTTTTTTTAGAAATTAAACTTCAAAGTTTGTAATTTTATAAGGATTAAAAATATATTTACCTCATAAATTTATCTAAACAATTGTAATTTGCTCAAGTCTGTTATACATTGGCAAAAGTTATGATTTTGTAGTTTGTACTTCGTTAATGTAATCAAGCAAGAGATAAGAATTGTTTTTATGGTTTAAGAATTGTAACTGGAGTTTGGTTTTACTTTGAATATGCAGTCAAGCAAGAGATAAGATGCAACAAGCGTGAAAAATAGTTTTGACGGTTTTGGATATAACTTTTTAATCAAGAATGTTTTAGCACACAAGTGTTGGATTGGGTTTTGTCAATAAAAAAAAAAGTGTTGGATTGTGCATTCAATTACAAGGTCGTGCCTTTTACGCGAAAAACAATTCGCACCACCTAGCACTACTCATTTGGTATAGTACCACATAAGCACCTTGAATATTAGATCTTGCAACATATTGATTGTACCTTTTTTTATTGCCATTTCCATCTTCATAGGACGCTTTTGTTAAACGAGAGCATTCTATATTGCAAGTATTTTAGTATATAATTACACTGTAATTGCCTTTTAATTATAATAATACTGAATGCATGCTTAAAAATGACCGCTGTTAAGACTTTTAAGATTCAGTTCTTATGTTTGAATCCGTTTCCTAGCTGTCAAGCTTTCAATTATATGTTTCAACTGTATAAATATGGTGTCATGTAACTCAATTCATTCATTCAAATGAAATACATTTCAGACCACGGTGTAAGAATTCTTCACAATGAAGAATTCTAGGAGCACACTGTACACCCCTGCATATATTACTTAAATTTTAGGATTATGGTATTAATTTTAGCACCCCTGCACCCAGCTTTTCTCTTGCTAGGAGTTTCATTTGCATCAATTTTTTGACCATGTGTTATTATTTCAATGTCATGGTCCTTAATGTGCTCTATACTAGAGCCTTTGATGGATTTTATGGTTTACTCTAGGAATTGTGACATTCAAAATTGGGAAGCGCCGTGCCTTGTCAAGCTTTCAAACTGAAACACTTCAAGAATTATTTATTGCAAGGTTTGCATTTCCCCATTGTCTCTCCCTCTCACATGCCCTCCTTATTATGAAAAAATTCTTCTATCATTAAGCTATAATCATGTAGGCTTTTCAAAAAGATTATCCAAGAAGAATGAGAAAATAATCGCTGTGATAGTTTTGAAAGTGATAAAAATCATCAAATGTAAAACAATTAACCAAATTTGCTGCCGGCCAGAGTCGGCTTGGATTACACAATGCTTGACAACAGAAAGTATAGATAAGAAAACAACAAATATAGGATTAAATACAATGGGTTACCAACAAATAATGAGTTAATATTATTACACAGGAAAGTTCAACGTTGACAACAAAATTGGACTATTGAATTCTTTAAACATTCAATTTTCCTTCATGCATTATTATTAGACACAAATTCAATTGTGCAACCATACAAAAGAAAAGTGTTGATTCCGTGGGGCCACTATACTTTTTTTTTGGTTGATTCCGTGGGCCAATATACAGAAAGATTCTTTACGTTGTTACCTGCATAATGCATTTCATTTTACACGGGATTCGTAATTCATTGGATATTGGATAATGGATGATTCCTGGATGCATTTTTTTAATAATTGATTAAGTGTTGTATTGCCTTGCCTTGACTAATTTTCTTTTGAGATTTTTGGCATTTCTCTGGGCTTTAGCCCTTGTCTGTCAACAAAAAAACAAAACAGATGTCTCCCTTTCCACTATTTTAGTAAATAACTTATTTGAAATGTTCATGCAAATTATTAAAAAAAAATAGTTTGTTCTCGTAACTAACTTAGTATGGACAATACATAATATATGTAAGGTTTGAGATTTGAACCACAGTCACCACAAAAAAAAAGTTTTAAATAATAAAAATATGCATACTAATTTTTAACCATGAGTTATTGATCGAACCACCGAGTTATTAGATCTCTGAGTTATTGATTAAACCACTAAATCATTGGTGAAAACGTATGATTGAATCAAATTAAATTGAATGACTTACCCCATACTCCAATCTTTCTCTATCTTTATTCACCGTGTACTTGCAACTAAATTTTGCTCGTATCTTTCTCTATGTTTATTCACGGTCTACTTGCAACTAAATTTCATATCTTTCTCTATCTCTATTCACACAATGGCCAAATTTCTCTTAACACCGGTTCACCGGTTTTCCAAAAAGCCACCCGGCTGGTCCGAGCCAATACTGAAAATGACACAACGTTGAATGTAAAGTAACCACGTACAAGGTTTGACTTGTAAAATACTTAACTCCAAATTTGTCTCATTGTAGATAGCATTTAATGCAAAATTGTCACATTACAGTGATAGTGACCAAATCTCAATCTCATTTCAAACTCCATAAATCATTCCATTTCATTCATTCACTCCTCATCCCTAAATCTTCACTCTCTCTTTCTCAACTTTCCAAAATGGGTTCAGCTGAACATGAAGAATCGGGAACTTATACCCCAGAAACAACAAAAACTTCATCACACCTTTTCAGATACAATTCACCTCTTTCACAAATAATCCTTATCGGCTTAGTTTGTTTTTGTTGTCCAGGCATGTTCAACGCTCTTTCAGGAATGGGTGGTGGTGGTCAAG
>Ga0315913_1002121_pt1 | contig 22931 bp, 8 predicted proteins | sample MpolsnodulesMG_FD_207736 | JGI IMG/M metagenome (GOLD analysis project Ga0315913, IMG submission 207736) | Medicago polymorpha root nodule microbial communities from Los Angeles, California, United States - small nodules | ecosystem: Host-associated > Plants > Roots > Nodule | place: USA...
ATTCCTGTTCTTTTTAACAAAAACTCAAGTGCAAACATCAGTAGATCACCATTCATAAAACTTATCATTTATTCCACGAGGTTTGTTATCATTAAAACATTCATCAAAAAGATTTTTGCTTCAACATCTCTCTCTCTCTCTCTCTCTACTTAACTGTTGCGCTTGGACTCTGATCACTACTTCAGGAGCTGAACTCTATCAGGTTCTGAACAGTGCATTCAGTTTTAGGAGAAGAAAAAGAAAACACAATTCAAACCCCCCTTCTTGTGTTTTTCTCACCTTCAAATACACTCACCACTTATACTAATGCGGACTGGGGAGGGTGTCCAGATACTAAGAGATCCACTTCTGGGTTTTGTGTCTATCTTGGGGATAATTTGGTGTGTTGGTCAGCAAAAAGACAACCAATCTTATCCTGTTCTAGTGTTGAAGCAAAGTATCGTGGTGTTGCTAATGTTGTTGCTGAATCATGTTGGCTTCGAAACATACTATTAGAACTTCAGTGTCCAGTCACAAAAGCTACTTTAGTCTACTATGACAATGTCGGCGTTGTTTATTTGTTAGGAAATCCCATCCAACATCAATGCACAAAACATATTGAAATGGATATTCACTTCGTGCGTGACAAGGTTGCTAAAGGTCAAGTACGGGTCTTACATGTTCCGTCCCGTTGTCAAATAGCTGAGATATTTACCAAGGGCTTTCCGCTGCAGTTGTTTGATGATTTCAGAGATAGTCTCAACATTCGACAACCTCCAGTTTCGACTACGGGGTGTATTAGAATATAAAATATTCATTGTATAAATTATTAGATATTATTTAGAGATAACCTACAATCATTGTATAAATACACATTACAACATAATGAAACACAGGAGACACATTCTGAGAAATTCTTGTGTAGAAACGCACTTAACACTTGTCATTTACAAACAACGAATAAGAGTGTGACACATAATTAACTTAGAAAAAAGTAAAATAAATTTACTAAAAATCAGAGTCCTCTTTTCTCTTTCTTCCACCGTTGTTTCTCTCTCTTCAACCATTGTTTTCGGCTCAAGATCATTGTTGCTATCAATGAACAGACTACTACTTAGAAGAAGAAAAAATCTTCATCTTCTTCCTATTAAAGCTATCCTTAAATCCAACCCAAAAATTCATCTCTTTCACCATTGTTCACTTCATAGTTCATAAAGGCAGTGACTACCGCTATATGGCTACACATGCAATGGGTACCCAAAATCTTACCCATCGATGGATCAAACTTTAGAGTTTAGCCCACATAAGCATTATTCTTCTGTATTGTTGCTATAGTTTACTTTAGCCATTACTTACTTACAAATTTATTTATTTGTTTTAAATTTCAGTTTTTTGTTTTATTTCTTTAACCCCGTTTTGCTAAAAAAAACATCAGTATATTTATTTTCTTTTTTGAATGGCAAGATAACATAATAGTATTTTCAAATTAAAAAACAAGATGGATTATCAGGCTGCATTAACAAGATGAATTTGCCTTAGAAGCATGGTAGATCCGAAGGAAAAATAGCATAGTATTGTTGGGGAACCATATATGCCAGAAAAAATGGATGATGGGAGAGAGAAGGAGTGGTTTTTCATTTTTTTTACTAAACAATTATTTTTCAATTTTTAATGATGTGTTGTTTTAATTATGTGTCACACTCTTATTCGTTGTTTGTAAATGACAGGTGTTAAGTGCGTTTCTACACAAGAATTTCTCCAAAATTCTATTAAATATTGATAGGTTTCATGTTCAAGTCTCTCCAAAGACTAAGTTTCTCATGAGATTGAGGCAACTGATCAAAAGTAAATAATGCATAAAATATGTCTTCCGTTCCAAACTTGGATTTTGGACAAAATTTTGGACAGGATTGATTAATAAATAAATAATGCATAATGTTATTCATTTCATCTCAAATACATCCCAATTTTTCACACGGATTTGGAACGGAATTGATTAAAAAAAAAAAAAATCCAGTACATTATGAATTTTGCACAAATTTGGGACATAATTCATGAACAAATAAAAAAGTAAACAACAATATGAATTTTGTCCGAAATTCGTCTCAATTCTTGAAACAAATTTAAAATCCATCTCAATTCTTCGAACAAATTTCAAGTCAGTCCCTAATCTGTTTAAAAATATAATGTAATTTGAGACATAATAATCATTTATGTATGAAACTTCCTACCCAAAATGTAAGTTTTCTTGTAGTGTTCATGCATGTTGAAGATTTTACTTTCTGCAACCTTTCTTTCATCCGCGTGTTTTAAATTTGTTTAATCGTTTCAATAGCCATTTTAAAGAAATTTTAATTTGTGTCCTGTTATTCACATGTCCTCGTCGTTATAGCCAAATAGGTTAAGCATGTTTATGAGGAAATATGTCTCAACTTCATTTTATTGGGGTCTCGGGTTTGATCTCGGGTCTTCACACTTCCTCCTTCAAGTGCATGTTTATGAGGAAATATGTCTCAACTTCATTTTATTGTTTATGTACCATTTAAGTCTTAGATGAAATGGTAAACCACTGAAATTAAACTCACACACAACTGTAAAATCCCGGGTTTGAACCCGAGTCATGATGTCCGACCTTACAATTTCGGCATTTGCCAGTTGAGTTAGAAAATATGTACCCATTATTATATTATTATACGAAGATTTACTTTTTTAAACAATTACACTTTAAAAAACACTTTTAATAGGGTCTCCTCTCCCAACCATATGTTTCCATCCTAACCATCCATTAAGTTCAAACCTGAAACCTTGGCCAAAGAATCTGAATCCCGTTCAGTCAAACCAATGTAATATTGATGCATATATTTGCTGTAGAAAATGTAAAGCATTATTGGATTGCAATTTCAAAGGTAGTGAATCTCTCATGTGCATGTCTTGAATTATTTAAACATTATTGGATCACATCTTTCTCTTGCTGGCTGATCGATCTGGTAGGTGACCACAAGACAAACATTGGTATTGTAGTTTTCATACTCAGTTTTTTTCAAAGGAGGAACATAGAAGCAATATTATATGTAACATGCATGTTTCAAATCTGGATTTAGAAAATAATGATAAACCAGAATATTATTCGAGATGTTGAAAACTTATACCAAGCATTGTTGTCAAAATCCCAACTTAAATCTTAAAATCTAAGATTTTGCGACTTTCTTCATCTTTAACGACTCAAATCCATAGTAGAATCCTAAAATAAGCAAAATTCATCGATTGCGATTTTACGATTTCTAATAAACTAAATCATTTATGACTATATACCATTTATAACATATATTTAGTATTTTTTTTTTGTAAAATCCATCGATTTTGATTGCGATTTTACAATTTCTTATATCGATTCTACAAAAGTAGTTGAGTAAAATCCTTCAATTTTGGTTGCGATTTTACGATTGTCGATTTTGCTCATCTCTTTCGACTTGAAGCAAAATCCCGATTTTAACATGGAAACATTTAAAAGTATTATTATTTTTATTAAATTTTTTTGGTACAAAAGTATTATTTTTTTATTATTATTATTAATTAAAATAGTACACTTCAAGAACGTGTATAGTTGGAAAAAGCAAATACAAACAATCAAAAGACCAAAGTCACCTAACAATTCTTCTGTCTCATGCTTGAACCCTCCAAGAAACAGAAGGTCGCAAAAGACACCTGAGGTGGGTCAGTCCGCTAAATTCGATTTTCCCCCCCAAAAAAGGATTTAATAAATTAATTTGTCTAAATCAGAAGAAAAATGTGACTTTGATCTAATATTGAAAAATAAATTTGTCAATGGTTCATGGAAATTGAAGCATATCATTTGACTTGAATGTTTAGTGAGATTTAAAAATAAAAAAATTAGATGGAAGCCCGACCCCGGCCGGTGAAAGTAACATACATAATGAGTTTATTTATATGTTAAATGTCTTAATTTTTAGTGAAGATATATTGTCGATACAACATTATATCTCTTAACCTAATGTAATGATCCACAAGTATTTCAAGCACTTCTTGTAGACTATCATGTATTACGTTAATTTTTTGTTGCAAATTATGCATTAAAATTAGGTTTCAAGTGTTTGTGTCAAAAAGTTGAGGAATCAAGAATGGTGCGCAAGGCACCGTAGGCAGTGGTGAAAGCTTGTTCTGGAAGACTGTTAGACATGAGGCGCCGCTTTCATGAGCCACTCTCTTCTGGACGGATCTGATATAAAATTGTTGTCTTTTGAAAGATTTTGACGAAAGCGCACAGGCGCATGGCACAACCTTGGGGCTGTCCAAAGAAAAAAGAGAATTTAGAAATAATGTGGAGTTTCTCTCATTTAATAGATTAGGACCGACCACATTAGTTTTATTTGGTATCTCATTCTAAGTTATTTGAGCTTCTTTTTTTTATCAAGCTAATAAAAACTTGGTAAATTAATTATATTATTGATATTTTTTAGGGCAAATTACACTAACCTCCCCTGTAGTTTATGTAAATGTAATCCACCTCCCCTCAGTTTTTTCACTCAGCAGCAATACCCCCCTGGTGTTATCTTTTTGTCAATCTTCCGTTAGAAAAACTGAACTACCTTTTCAATAAAATAAAAAATCAAAACGCTTGTTACCAAAACAAAAAATTGAAAAAGCTTCTTCACTTTTAGATTTATGCCTACTAAAATTGATCCATTGTATCAGCCACTAATCATCCAGTCTCCAACAACAGAAAAACAGAGAAATTTATATCAAAGCTCACTGGAGAAAACCATGAAACGAAGGAAATATTTTGACGAGAGGCATGTAATAATGGAAATTAAAAGCAAAAAAACAAAACAAGAAAAAGAAATAACGAAAATCAGGAAGAACAAAATTGAGAATTTCGTGTAAAAGTGATCCACTACTTTGCTACTCAGGATGTGTGGAGAAGGAACTATGATGTAGAATCATTACAAAGGAAACGATGTTCTATACATTTTTCTTTTAACTTTTAACAGATGCTAACAGTGTTAAATTGTAAAGGGGGTATCTATCTATTTTAAGAAAACTTAAGCGAGGTTAGTATCTAATTTAAAACTAGAGGGGGTGTTTGTATTGTTTGAAAAGACTTTAGGGGAGGTTATTGTAATTTTCCCTATTTTTTAAAATGGAACACTTCGGTAGTCTCTTCGGGGGGATTGGACAGTCTCTAACCCATAAAACGACAAGTGAAGCCGCCGCGTATTCGTCGTAGCTTTTCATACAATACAAAAAAAAATAAAATTGGTAGTGTTTTCATACAAATACAATACAATTATTATAAGTGGTAGGTCCTATAGTATTTATAAAGTACGTGAGAATAGTTGGCTTTTTTATTTTTTTAGAGGTAGAAAATAGTTAGCTTAGCTCTTTGTACCAAAAAAAAAAAAAAAGAAAATAGTTAGCTTATTTTATTTCAAAAATCCAATTCTAATATATGAAGCACACACACTTATGGTAATAGGATAATAGGATCGCCCCTATGTTTGATATGCTTTGGTGTTTGACATTCGTAGGATACATATCAGACAACATAGACATATATTAGACACTCATTAAACACATCAATGTGAGATGATCGTGTAGAGGCATGATTAACGACATGATTAAAAATATATTAAAGTTGATTACATCATTTATATATAGATAATTGGTAATTTGCTCAAAAAAAGATAATTGTTAATAGATAGATGAATGGGAAATGGGTATCAAATATTGTTTTAGATTCTTTTATGAAACAAATTGTTTGATTAGATGAACATATATATTTTAATTCTACATTTAAATATTTTATAATTAATGTTCATATTTTATTTAAATATTTTATATCTATATTTTTAACAATAACATTATCAATATGTCCATGTCTTATTAGGTTAGTGCTTCATACATTCTAACTAATCACCTATGAGAAAAATATAAGGAATTCTTTTGTTTTTGTTTAAAATTCTCTATATACAAAAAATTATACATGAGTGAGAGGCAAGTGGACAACAAACTGGTCGTCTTTTTGGTTAACAGCAATCATCGTAAACACAATATTCATGACCCATTAAATAAATAATTCATTACGTTCACACAAACTGCTCTATAAATCTACTCGCATTGCACCTTGTATAGCATCTTTGAAATGGGTGACATTGAAAAACAACCACAACACCAACACATAGTACTACCAATCGATCATCATGATCTTCCATTCACAAAAAATCAAACCAATTTCAACTCTAAAATCAATAACCAATCTTCATTATCTATCATCCTAACAAAAATCCATGCAGGATATTTTAGAATTAGTCTATCCCTCTCAGTTCAAGCCTTATTATGGAAAATCCTAATTGAACCAATCAAAGATGCACATATTCTAAGACACATATTTACAATGATACCCTCAACAGCTTTTACTCTCTTATGGTCACTAGCTTTATTCACACTACTCACACTCTCTCTTCTCTATCTTCTAAAATGTTTACTTCACTTTGATAAAGTTAAAGAAGAATTCTTCAACCAAATTGGTGTAAACTACATGTTTGCTCCATGGATTTCTTGGCTACTTTTGTTACAATCATCACCAATAGTACCACCTGCAGCACTTCATTACAAAATCCTTTGGTTATTGTTTGTTGTTCCTGTAGTTATTCTTGATGTGAAAATTTATGGTCAGTGGTTTACAAAAGGGAAGATGTTTTTGTCGATGGTTGCGAATCCGACGAGTCAAATGTCTGTCATTGGTAACTTGGTTGCTGCACAAGCTGCTGCACAAATGGGTTGGAAAGAGAGTGCAATATGCTTTTTTTCTCTTGGTATTGCACATTATTTGGTGGTTTTTGTTACATTATATCAGAGATTGCCGGGGAATAATAAGATTCCGGCGATGTTGCGACCGGTGTTCTTCTTGTTCTTTGCTGCTCCTAGTATGGCTAGTTTGGCTTGGCAATCTGTTTGTGGTTACTTTGATACTGCTTCCAAGATGTTGTTCTTTCTCTCCCTCTTCCTTTTCTTGTCCCTGGTAATTTTCTTTTCAGAAATGTTTCATAGACACCCACTTTCTCATACATCTGCGCCACCTAGTTAATCATGTGAAAAAATATGATTAATTTAGTTAAGCAAATGATTAATTCAATTCACGTTAAAATTGTGGTTAATTCATTTAGTTGAATTAACCACTATTATGACCTTGAATTAACCATATTTTTTAACGTGATTTATTACGAGTCGTACGGCGACTAAGAGAGTTGGTGTTCAATTGGTATGCTGTTTTCAAGTAAAAGTAATTTAAAAAAAATAAGTAAAAGGTCTTGGGAATAAAAAGTAAATAGTGCCGTTTGGTTTGTTGAATACTTTTTTATAGTAGTTATTTTTTAAAAAAATTAATAGTTATGTTTGATATGATAAGCATTTTTTTATTTCACTTCCTCTTTTTCTTAAAATTTGGAAACTAATTTTATTAACTCTATAAAACCAGCTTATAATAAGGTGAGATATGTCTCCCACCTTATGATAAATAGAGTTTTCAAATTATATTTAATTTGACGTGAGACTCGCAGCACACTACTTGATCACGCCTAAAATTCGATAAGTAGCTCAATATATTTTGAATAGCCTGAAATTTGAGATGGACTTTACCCTACAAATTCATTCTTTGTTTGCAATTCCTAAGGAAAAATGATGGTGTGAGCTAAAAAGCAAAAAATTGAACTGATGTTGTCAAATTCCTTACGTTCCATTCTATTGACAAGCTTGATTTGTTTTTTTCATCTTTTGGAGGTATCTAAGTAGAAACTAGGAAGCTGGTCCCTTATGTATAAATTGACTATGACCCTTGCTACAATATAAGTGGATAATTAACTTGGACATTTCATGTGATTTTGTTCATGTGAAAATGCTATGTAGGAATTTTAATGTGGTGGTCCCTCCTGATCTTGTGTTAATGCCAACTCAATACTTTTGTATGGTTGGCAATTCATAGTTCACGTGAGGCAATTAGAAATCTAGGACAGATAACTACTTTGGTATTATTTAAAAGCAAAAGTTAAGTCAATAAAATTTAATGTATTTGAACTGAATTTTGAATTGGATAAATTAACATTTATTGACCCAATTTTCTTTTATAAATAGGACCGAAAGTAGTATTGAACTAGCATCAGACACCAACATTTATGGTTGAAAGTGTGTCTCGTGTCCGATGAATGTAACATGAAACTAACATATTTAATTACATCATTTATTTTCTCAAATTATTATCAATATATTTATGTCAGCGTTGTGTCGGATATTCAATTTTTGTCGTGCTTCATAGATTTTGAATAATAAAAAAAGTTTTAGTACTTAACTTTGTGTTTTTTTTTTAACAATAATCAGGTTTCAAGGCCTTTGCTATTTAAGAAATCCATGAGGAAATTTAGTGTGGCATGGTGGGCTTATTCATTTCCTCTAACTGCTTTGGCAATAGCTTCAGCACAATATGCACATGAAGTTAAGGGAATCGTGGCTCATGTTATTATGTTAATCTTATCATTGATCTCAGTTTTGGTGTGTATTATGTTAATGATTGTCACTGCTCTCAACATTAGGATGCCTCAAACTGCTGGCAAGATTGATTCAAAACAAAGAAATATTATTGAAGCAACTTGATGGACAATAACTGATTATTAATTAGAAATGTCAACTTCTGTAATTGTAGATCAAATGTAAAAATATCCATTTGTAATTTACTAACAAGAGATTTTGGGTTATCTAGCTATTGTAATTAAATATTTTGAAATATAATTGATAATTGAGAAATTGTTACTAATAACGGTAACATTATGACTATTTTACTAGTGACCCATATGAGATAATTTGATCTATTCAAGTTAAAAAGTCAAACTCTTATCACTAAGTTGACATCTAACGGACTATAATTAAATATATACTAATATATTTAATATATTTAATTCTTAATTTATATTAGAAAAACTCAAATTCCACGTTAAATAGAGAAAAAAAGGTCTCAAATGAGGTTTAAAATTGAACAATCAGTTTACAAGTCGATTTTGTAAATATAATATGATATCAGAGTCTATCGATCACAAGTACCACTCGCAACGAATTAGGCCGAATATAAAAATAATTTGTGGCAAAGGCCATATCATTTCATCTTGGTGTAGCTAGTAACATGGTTTGCTTTTATTTTGTTTTAGGCTACATATGAGAAGGTTCCAACCTACTTCCTCTTCTGTTAGTATGCTAGCTATCATTGAGTCATACCAAGAGGTGCAGCGGATATTGATGGATGCAACTTGATTTGGTATTTAGATAAAACTTGAAGGACTCAATGTGTCAAAATTTCCACACAAGAAGAAAAAATATCTAAATAGAGCCAATAAAAGATGGTTCATGCTAGTGAGTTTTAGTTAGCTTTTGTTTATTTTAGATGGTTATCACTGTCAACAGCAAAAAAACACATAGTTCGGAAGTACTTCTTTAAAGGCATAAATTTGTTGCTTTCATAAAGCACCATTTGAGATGAGTCATAAAACATGTCATTAGATATTTCACTTAAAATGTGACTTGGATTCAATTCAATGTCTATCGCTAACGATCTTTCTTGGTAGTACTAACGAGCATTTTGTAGATCAACGAATATTGTCTACAATTAGAAACTTAATTATGCTAATCTTGAAATGGGAAAACTTCTCTTTATTCTTATACTTTTCCCTAAAAATATAAACCACAAAATTCAAAAATTTCATCTATATTTAAAAAGAAAAATCAAAACAACAAAAGATAATATATCATTCAGAATGAGCTTGAAGATGATCGCCGTGTTGGAACAAAATTGATTTATACAATTCTTCTAAGGTTTTGATGATAACAAATTATTAAAGAAAAATTAGATACGTTAATATATGTTCAAGTGTGCAAAACCGTAAATTAAAATTTAACAAGGTGCGAACGTGTATAAGAGCATCAGAAGCACAAGAGAAACTCAAATACTATGGTAGAAGATTTGAAGAAAGGTCAACTAGAAGTCAACACCTTGGATAAGAAGTAAATACTACTCAGAAGCTAAAGATCTACATCAGACTCTGAAGACCATCAGACTTTAAAGACCTCCAGATTCTAGAGTACAAAAAATCTAGAGAGACCGGACACCACGTCAAATCTGTCCTCTTTTGTAGTTGTCTGATAGTACAGTTTGTCCTCTTCCGACCACGTGTAGGAACAAACAAGAAATTTCAAGGACAAAGAAAATGAACAAATAATTCCAGTTTCAGCAAAGGAATTTTGAATATCTATCCATATCCAGCAAAGATCCAACGTCCTTGATTTGAAGCTTATCAACGACTCTTAATGCACTGACACTCTTCTCCAACGTCTCTCAAATCTTTGCCTATATAAGGCGCTGAAGACTTGAAGAATAAAACAAGACTCTGCTATTTTAATTGTACCCTTACTCTGTCAAATCAAAAAGTGCAAAGAATACTTATGAATTTCTTATCAAAGTTTGTATCTTGGAAATTGTAAGTCAGTCTTTTCTACATTGTATCTAGAAGTTTCTTGCTTGTGTGCTTGAGCGCTGAGAAGTCTCTTTCAATTGCGATTGAGCATTGTAAGTCTTTTGGTTGTATACTTGAGTATTGGAAGTCTTTTGCTTGTGTACTTCAGTATTGAAAGTCACTTTCAATTGCGATTGAGTATTGAAAGTCTCTTACTTGTGTGTTTGAGTATTTAGAATTCTCTTGAAAGTGTCCTTGAGCAATTTTAATATTGTGTGGTTATAGCGAAATCCCTTAGAAGTGCAACGAGACTGGACTACTTATGTATGCAGGAAGAACCAGTATAAATTGTTGTATTTGTTTTCTCTCTTTCTCTCTCTTTGTCTTTCGGTTTGATATATCCGTTACAATCAGACTCCAACCTCGTGTGTTTTTCTCAAGTTATTTCAATGCAGTGAAGGACATCAACTGCTCTGTGGAAGCGGCAGCATGACAGCAAGGATTATAGTTCTTTATCAATCATTTCAGAGTCTTTTTGATTAAATTTTAGTTTATTGACAAACAAAATCTCTTAGTAGAAGTTAATATATATATATATATATATATATATATATATATATATATATATATATATGATGAATGTCCATGTTAGATAGTGCAGTAAAATTAATTTCTAGTAATGGATTTTATCTCAGTATAGTAAAATTAAATTTTAGAGACGAATTTTTTCTTTCGCTAGAAGATTATTTTTTTATTTTTTTAATTTCCTTTACGGAATCTTTCCAAAAACAAAACTTTGGATGTGAATATTTATAATGATTGGAAGTGGAAGTGGATTCAGACATACTTTTCTCATGTTCTTATATCTGTTACATGGTTACGTGTTGAATAACACAACAGGCGTTATGATACCAACAAGTGACAAAAATAGGAGAAGAGGGAGTTCAATTTTGTTTTCTTTTTCTAAAAAATCTTTTTCTTTCTAAGTAGTTAAACAAAACAGCTATGATAATCAAAGAGGATTAGAGAAATGGAGAAAGACAATACAAGCAATTATCTACGTCCATTCCATAATTTGAGGTTAGCTCATTCTCATCGCATTTCAAAAGAATTTTCACTATAATTACACAAGATTACAACTGTTTAAACACATAAGTTTGAGACTTCTTTACCTCAGATAAGAGAACTTCTGCAATTAGTTTGATTATGTTTATACTTTGTATTCAGAGAGTGGTAAACGAAAATGAAAGTTCAAGTAACGTTTGATACTAGAAATTCCAAGATATAAAGTTTGTAAAAAAATTCTTATTGTTTGTGCATTTTTGAATTTGACAGAGTTTTGACACTTGTAAAATATTTGAAGTCTATTTATTAAATTCTTCAAAATGCTCAGGTCCTTATATATGAGAGAACAAGAGGCTCGTTGTTTGAAGAGTGTCAATGCATTAAAAATGTTGAGAAGTTTTGATCAAATGTGAAAACTTTTTCTATAATGGATAATGGCGTTGAATAGTACTAGAGGAGTCCCTTATATTAATATACATTAGCACTTTTGATATGTATTCTAACGATATATCAAATTATTTTTTAAACAAATCAATATTTTTGTTGTTTTCGATGTATTTTATCAATTTGAACGAATGTATCTTCTTAATCAAAAAATAAAATCACTCGAAATGGTTTATTTTTTCACTAAGTAAAAGTGAAAACAAGAAACAAGAAAAATATAAACGCAATCTGCTGCAGCCTAAAGCATCAACACTGTTAATTTGAGCAAGAAAAATATCCCAAATAGCAGATATATACAATAATTTGAAAATCTACCAAACATAACAGCTATATATATACAACTTTACACAATTATATCTATCTTAACAAAGGAAAATAAATTGCCCTATGATTCATACCAGGGTTTTGATGATAGCGTGTTATACATTGCAGCGCAAGTCTAGTCCATGATTAAACAAAATCCAAATTGTCAAATCTAGACCTTTTATTTGTCGAACTCTTTCGCCAAGATTCAATCACACGTGCGAACGAGTTAGCATCCTTATGAAACTGCAGCAATGCAAGCGTAATAATTCATATATTTGTCATTCACTATCACAATAAGCAATGCAAAAACAATCCCTCAAATGAAATTCTACATGACAGTCTTGAGAACAAGGTTCAATCTGACATGAGAAACAGTAAAAAAACATAAAAATCTATGGGAAAGTTGCAGCTTGCAAGTAACATAGAGCAACTTTGAATTTCAGTTTTAATTTTCATTTTCCTCACATGAGGTATGGCTGCAATATGAAGTTTTGAAGCCAAGGACGATATTCGATCACACAGGCTTCCATAAGAAGATAAATAGCCACGTACCCCTTCGACTAACTCTGTCCCTTTACTATCTAACTGATCCACTTTAGTTGTTGCAGATTCTTTTTCTGAGGTAATTCTACTATTTACGGCATCTACCTGACGATTATAGACAAAATAACAATTTATTCTCTCATCGAATTTACATGATTTATTAAGAAATAAAATGTAAAAAAGTGCCTACAGAATGCTAGTTATGACTTCAAAAATAGCAAGTATTCAGATATGAAGTAATGTTTTCTTTATTTATGGATGTATTTAGTGTTTATAGTTTCGAATGGAGTTTTCCGATTACACTTAATTGAAGATATACCTTTGATATAACAGCCTCAGCATTTCTATGTCACATATCTTTGACTCCATTTTTTACTGTATAGGTATTTCATTCCTTCCTCTGCCATGGTACTGCATTCTTTTTCCAACTGCTTTTTCGACCCCTCGATATGGTCAACCGAGGAGGGAAAAAGCACAGACCATAGTCAAACATCTCATATCTCTAAAACATCATTCCCCTCATGAACTCCATTCAAATCCAAAATACAAAAAGAATATTTTTTGTCCTTCTTCGATATACAGATGAAAGGGGTAGTGGAGCACGAGTCAAATAACCAGAAGACAGGGAATACATGTTCTTGTATAACCTGCTCTTGCTTGTTGTGCTCTGACATTTTTTCGTATACCTGAAAAGGAGTTGATAAAGTGATCTATATTAACTAGGACAAAACATTACATTATGAATAGAAGTCATAAACCGATGAGATACAGATAATTTTATTGTAAATTTCACTATGGAATGAGCAAATGGCTACAATATCAGTGCACTGCACACATACATGATTAACCAATATAAAGAATGTTGAAAATTGAATGACAATTAGAAAACATTGATAAATCATACCTCATGGATATTTAAAAAAAAAACAGATTGTTTTGAAACAGAATAAAAATTCTAAAAACACCATATTTTGGAATGGAGGGAGTACTGTCCTGTGATCACAAACCTTGGAAAAAACTTCGACGAGGGCAGTCTTCTCATGGAAATTGTGCATGGCTAATCTTTCAAAATTTCTTGCCACGTCTCGAGCTAATTTCTTTTCCTCTAAAGCCCTCTATATGCAAGACAAGGAAAGCAAATTTAAATAGGTAGAGGCAGGAAAACAAGATCATGTATCACTCTACACGGCAAGAACATCTAAAATAAGCATGCGGTTTTTGTTCATCTTAACATTAATAAAATCTGTATGGTCAAAATTAATTTGTCTCTCTAGCTTCTACTTGCTTTCAATTTATTTTCTTTTCAATTCAATTATCACACTTGAAAACATCTTCAAAATAGTCTCCACCGCCATTTTTCATCATAATATTAATATCATCAGTTCAGCCTTCACTGGACATTCAGTAAAAAATATCATCAATTGAGCGCACGTTGATTTTAGGAAAAGCATGATTATTTCAAGCTACCAATGTTTTCCACTGTGATAACAACACAGTCCAATGAAATGCAAATATGACATTCACACAGGCAGATGGGACGATGGGACGATGAATCGAAAAGTACATTACATTTCGTAGCAAAGAATGCAAAAAGTTTGATTCTGTGAATAGGATAGGCTTTTTCGTTCTTTTTTTTGAACAAATAGAATAAGCTAGTAACCAACATGAATGTTTTTTATTAGAAACTTATTCTAATTATTGAAGAATCAAATGAAGATACCTGTACTTTATCAGGTGATTGAGCAATTTTCGAACGTAAATTTGCATTCTCTTGAACATTTTGGATCAGTTTATATTCAGCATCAGAAACCTGAGGTATCAAGAGGAAAATAAAAATTAGAACCGTCGACAAGTAAAATAATATAAAACCAAGTACCAGCACAGGAATTAGTATAATCATGAACTAATCAAATTAAGCTTTAATAATTGCTGATTGTTACAAACCAAAAATGAACAATGAACAATGAACAGTCCATATAATAGCAGCCTGCAATATATGTGCAAGTTACACAACCTAGAGGTTAAATGTCCTAATCCAACATAAATGATTCACATAAACTTCTATGCCTCTACTAACCCAAAGGTTCAATGTCCTAATCTCACATGAATTGTTCACATAAACCTCTATATATGTATGCATCTACTGATTTTTCTTCCATAACAATTCAAAAACCACAGCATCAAGAAGTAAGATTATGTAACTCATTATGTTAACTAAGCTTCCATTATTGGTCAAAGCTTATTAAGATTTGGTTTCATCAGACAAAAAGATCACCTGTTCATCCATTTCCACATTCTTCTCCTTCAACTTCTTTAAATCAGTCTTCAACGACATCTGTTTGTTGTTCAGGTTTGGAATAGTTTGACGCAGCTCTTTAACTTTTACATCCACCTCCTGAACAAATGGCGTCTCCCTTTCTCTCGCTTCAAAGGATTCAGCAATCGCTAATTTTAACTATAACCAAATGAAAACCAATCAATGAAACAGCAATACCAACACACACATAAAAATTGAAGAAACAAACATTCAATGTTATAAACCTGCGTAATCTTATTATTCTCCTCAATCTCCACTATCTTCTGTTCCAAGGCGTTGAATTCGTCTACATATTTTGATATGGAATTCATTCTCCCAGCTCTGCTATTTAAAAAGAATTTAATGTACACAGTTTAACACCGTAAGCACATCACAATCAATCATGTGCATGACTTTAAAATACAGACCAGAAAAGCCTGCTGTCAATGTTTGACATTCACACAGTCGGCATTTACATGGTTCTTGGATCACGATTGGATTGTCCAGATTTCAAACTCGGTAATTTTCTATTTAAAATAAATAAATAATTAATAACTACATTGAAATCTAGACTATGTGACTCCGATCTCAATCCAACGACCACAAATGTGTTGAATGCGGCAAATCTTTGACCACAAGGAATCTGATTTCCTAAAATACCTAGTAGGTATGATTGATCAACAATAGAAATAGTTTAACAGCACCGCCATCCAATAAGAATCTATCATATTCCCATTTAAGCATGAATTGTAAACATTTTTAAAATTAATGCGTCGAATTCTCAATTCTTATTGGACATAGTGTACCCCAGTGCATGTCCACTTTGTAAGGTGCTCTAAAATAGGTCCCTCAGACTATAAATATTTCAAAAAAATTCCGACTCTATTTAACCGTCAAATTGATCTCTATATTAACCACTTACTATCAATCAAATCCTTATAATTTAGCAACTTACGATCAGTTCGGTATTTATATTTAACCACTTACTATCAATTTAGTCTCTAACATACTCTCATACTAGTACAAGCAAGTAAAATTTCGACAGTGTCATGGACCTTTTTGAAACATTCATAATAATCTCGGAACCTACTGATATCTCTACGAAGAAACAAACCTGTCGAGACAGAAATTGAGAAGAGTGCCGAGAAAGAACTCGGTACGATGAGGATCAGGCTTAACAAGATCAGCCAAGTTAAACGTATATTTCTTAGGACATTCAAGAGTGTTAAGCATTTCCTTGATCTTATTATACACCTTGATAACAGGAACTGAGAATTTCTTTTTAGACCCCTCAATATTTTTTAGGCCCTTTCAAAATTTCTTTTTTTCCTTTAATAGTATATGTTTGATAGATACCTTTCATGTGGTTAGAGAGTTATCTTTTGAAGAGCTATGGAGTTATCTCTTGGATGATTGTTATTTATGACAAAAGCAAAAATGTCAATTACGTTATTTGTGTTTCAATGTTTCCAAACCACCTCATTTGCTATCTAAACCTACTTTCGGGAGATACAAGCCGAAGGGTTTGGGAAACAAATTCAAGAAGAAGAAAAATAAGAAGATTTCAAACCAATGTCTCGGAGATACAAACCGAAGTGTTTAGGAGGTATCTCTTGGGTGTGTAGAAAATATGAGCACGACAAATGTTATTTGTATCATTATTTGAATCTCAACAAATTAACATTTCTATATGTTATATACAACCACGTCAAACATATACGCTTCAACAACTAAAAAATAATAATTAAACGAACAAATTATGTAAACAAAGTACAGATGTTTGTCATAAATTACTTAAATCATATATATAAATTCATTACAAAACAAATTACACCTTAATATCAAGAATTGGGTGAAAAGTAGGTTTGGAGGGCAAATTGGGTGCTTTAGAAACTTTGAAACACCAAAATAACGTAATTGACAGTTTTGCTCACTGTTATGTCATATAAAACAGCCTTCCGGGAGCTAACTCCCTAACCCTCGGGGACGTATGTATCAGAAGTAGATATTTGAGGTAAAAAAATAATTTTGAGGTGTCTAAGAACTCCACCAAATGTCAAATTGTTTTGGGGAACCTGAGTTCGATTCATGGTGAAACAGTTCTTGCCTTAACTTTATGTATCTCTTAGTTGAACTCAAAATTACCAAAACTCCTTTCCGCTGAGAATCGGAAAGTTAACTCAAACATAAAAAATATAATGGATATTGAGCTTCAAATAACTAAGAGAACTCGTATACCTAATATCTTAAAATATTAAGCAAAAATATGGTGTACAAATCATTTATATAATTGCTCTTGACTCAATGGGACGGTCCATTGTACTCCCCTCTAACCCATTGGTGTTTGACTAAAGGTTGTCTACTTCTTGAATATTAAAGAGACTTTAAAGTTTCTCGGTGAGATTTCAGAGAAACTACTATGCTCGTGGTCTAGAAGATTAAGTTTGATTTATATTTTGGTTGACTTAGTTTTAGCCTCCAAATATTCTATTCATAGTGGGGGTTGACCAAATACTTCGATTCCAATGCCTTTCAACTTGTCCTGTTGTGTGCGCTGTATTCTAATAATTATGTAATAGATTGGCAGAAAACCCACCAAACGTAATATCTGCTGCATATTCGTTATATGCTTTAACCGGGGCCCTTTAATTAATCTTAGGTACAATTTAATGAGTTTGATGATTTACGTTCTAACCGACATGTGGGTTTGTGAAATTTATTCACATAAACCTACCAATAGAAGACAAATCAAAATCACTAATAGAAGATAGTGAGAGACATTGCTATGAAGGATGGCCACTTTGGTTCCCTTTGGTTCAAGTCCATTGGAATCAACTAGTCTATATAATAGGTGAGGGGTTGAGGGTTTAGTGTTGATGCAACCAATTGGGACCAACCATGCCCACTTTGTTATGTTTCCTTTGTTTTTATCTTATTTGAATTTACTTTTTGACTAAAGAATTTTTTGTTGATTCTTGAATAATAATGACTACCCCTATAGATGGATTGAAAGGCTGCTTGTGTTTTTTATTGGTGGGTGAATAATTGAGGGATATCCACTTTGTTAGGAAGGATTATCTATTTAACTACTTATTAACAACCACTAAGATTTAGTTAATGATACTAAGATGTACTTAATGGCTGGTTCTAAGTTGTTAGAAAAATTAATCCTTCATGATCTCTATATGTAGAATATCATAAATTACCTAACAACTAATTAGTTTGTGTATCTTAGACACCAAATATCTTTTGTTGATTAAAATTTATCAATTTGCATCAAATTTTTCATATGAGAATCATTGCCTAAGGTGATCACAAATGAGTAATGAATGATATATGAACACGAATTTGAACAATCGTAAAATAGTTGTACCACATAATAAAATAAAAGAGCTGAAAATTAGAATTTTGAATATTTATTTAATATTGAATTATAAAACATCTAATGTTGATGGAAGTAGCATCTTAACAATGTTTGGCTGAAAATTAACATTACTACCTACAAAACTAGAAACCCTACAAATATGAATGTGATCATTACAAAAATGCCCACTGATCCTATCTTTCACACTACTTTTTACCAACTCATCACTAGTTGAACCTATCTCTGACCCACAATTGCAAAAACCATCAACTTCATTCCCTCTAATTGTGATCCAATTATCATCATCATGCCACCTTGCCAAACAGGGTTCCCCTGCTAACCTTCTGATCCTATCATCAACAATAGAATTCTCAAAACTTGTGTGAATCAAACTACAAAAGCTAAGGCCTTCTGATTCTTCCATAGAACTCCAAAAGCCTTGATCAAGAATACTAGTTGGTGATATTGAATTAGATTCCAAAACTTGCTTATCATTAGAACATAATGACTCCCCAAGAAATGGATGCTTCAAAAGTTGAGTAGCTGAAAATCTCTCTTTTGGATTCCTCCTTAAACATTTCCCCAAAAAGTCCTTTGCTTGATTTGATAGAAAACATGGAATCTGAGGAACATCATTGGAATATGCTATATGATAAAGTGTTGAAATAGGGTCATCTACATTAGGCCATGGTGAAGAACCAGTTGCCATTTCAATTATAGTGCAACCAAGTGACCAAATATCACTAGAAAAATCTTGTTCTTTTCCACGTGCCACTTCTGGCGCCATAAACACCGGGGTTCCGCGGATTGGTGCCGCGGCTTCATTTACACTTTTAGCACATCCAAAGTCTCCAATTTTGGCTCCATCTTCACCAATCATGATATTGGCACCCTTGATGTCACAATGCACCAACCCTTTTGAATGCAAATGCTCTAACCCCTTCACAACTTGCCTTGTATAGCACACGATGGCTTGCTCGTCGAGCATGCCACCGTGCTGGCTAAGTGTGCCAAATGGCATGTACTCCATGAAGAGATTGTACATGAACTTGTTATTCTCCATGGTAATGTCACACCCTTTATAAGTAACCACATAAGGATTAGGATAACATAGAGAAGATAGAATTTTCTCCTCTCTCTTTAGCGGTTCTGATCTCGATAGCTCGGATGACTTCACGGCAAAGATTTCGCCGTTAACGGTGGCTAGGTTGACGGTGGATGTTGAGCCATGGCCTATAGCGTGGCCTCTGTTCCATTTCATGTTTGAAATGTGGAACAAACTTTATGTTGATGAATGTTGAGTTTGAGTTGGTTATTGTAGGCTTTTTATACATGTAATATTTTTTGGTGTTAGTTAGGTGATATTTTTATACGTGTATTTGATGAGCAATTGAATGATGGAGACAAAATTGAGTTTGATGAGGCTTTGAAGGATGGTTTTATGAAAAGTGTCCTTTTTATTGGGTTGGCTACTTAATTTGGTTGGCGTTCACTCTCTATCTATTCTTCTCTCTCTTTATAGTTGTCAATGATTTCAACAAGAGTCTTATAGTCAATGATGTGTCCAAATTTGGGTGGTTCAAATTATTCGTCGGCAATGGCTTGGTAGTTAACACGTGGGAATGGTTTTTTTTAAGAGTATGTCAAATGCAATCAAACACGAATTCTAGGTTTAATGATATTTGTACAATTATGACAACTTTTGCAACAACTTTATTATTCTGTTTTCTTGTTGATAAAAACAAAAGAGACAATAAGGATACAATATAAGTATGAACGAAAACACTTTATACCGAAATTGTTGTACAAATATCATTTCTCTTAAATTATTGGGTGTGCAAATAAAGAAGAAAAGAGGGGTTAGAGTATGGATGAGGTAGATGAGATGGCAATTAAGAGTTAGATTCCTTTGTTTTGTATCATAATTAGTTATAGTTAGTTAAAGTTTGAAAAATTAATAGTGGGGGGTGGATGGGTTAAGATGAATTGGGTAGATTAAAGTGTTGAACCACCAAAACGGTTGGACTTTAGTATTATATATTTTGATTTGAAGTTAGTATTTTCGGTAGGGAGTTGAATTGTATAATTGTAGAGTGTGAAAATGTATAGCCTTTGACAAATTACAAGTCGTATATTGGACATTAAGGTGAAGAATAGTACAAGTCAACTGGTGCAGGTGCTTTTGGCAGATAAAACCGGAGAGAAAGATTCATTGTTTTCCTATTTCTATGATATTTAGGAGTACCTTCAATATTCCGTCAAAGAAAAAAAGGAGTACTTTCTGTATAAAGATTCTAGAAAATGTTCTGTTAAAAAAAGAAAACATTCTAGAAAATGGTTCACAAATGTATTTGAAGTTTTTTGACATAGTATTTTCCAACATCTTAATGTCCCCAACTTAGATCACAAGTTTGGGTTACCAAACTCATTGTATTTGAAGTTAACTTGGCATAACGGTTTAAATAATTTTTAACTTAACAATGAGCAGCTTCTGGCAGCTTTTAGGCGTACCAAATCTATATCAGAATGAGAGGGATTCTGAAACCATTTAGATATGAGAGTGCATGATTAAAAGAACACTTATAAGAATTGTTTAGTACTATTGTTAGTCTATATGACGTTACGAGAAGCGTGCTAGAGGGGGGAGAAAAGTGTTTTTCGATTTCAAAATGTTTTACTAAAGCGTGACACTATTGAAGATAATCAAAGATTCAAATATGAATTGATAGGTTCAATGTTGAATCTTATAATACAATTCAACAATCAATACACATATTCAAATTGTGAAACTAAACTATTCCAAACAAAACCTATTAACAAAAAATCACACTAACAACTAATGAACCCAAAATATATGAATCAATTGTTTGAAACTTACTTTCAACTTCGATTATGAGAGAATTTAATTGAAAGAATCTCAAATGATGTAATTGAGATTAGGTAATATAAAATAGTAAACTTACAATCAAATTAAGATAACTTCACACAATGAATTCATATACAATTATAATGTGGAAATCTAGAAAGATAGGGAAGAGAAGAACAACGAGATTTATAAAAGTTCATCCTTTTCATCATCGCTAGAGGTACATCCTATTTTCGTGATAGAAAACACGTATATCACGGTCTTTCACTATGATGAGAAGAATGCTTACAAATGTATAATTATAAAGATTCCTTCGATTCCCTAATCTTTTATGCTAAACAGTCACACACGATCCAATCCAATTTTCAAGACCTCTTAAAATTGGACACCTACAAAATCTTCGACTCTCAACTCAAGCTTCCTTTCAATTCCTTTAAGATGAATCGGGTGGATTAAAGTGTTGAACTACCTAAACGGTTGGAGTTTAGTATCGTATATTTTGATTTGAAGTTAGTATTTTTTGGCAGGGATAGTTGAATTGTATAATTGTAGAGTGTGAACATTTAGCCCTTGATAAATTACAAGTCGTATATGGGACATTAAGGTGAGTAATAGTTCAAGTCAACTGGTCCAGGTGCTTTTGGCAGATAAAACGTGATAAGAAAAATCCATTGTTTTGCCATTTCTATGCTATTTAGGAGTACATTCGTATTTCAACAAAGAAAAAAAGGAGTCCCTTCTGTATAAAGATTCTAGAAAATGTTCGGTTAAATAAAGAAAACATTCTAGAAATGGTTCACAAATGTATTTGAAGTTAACTTGGTTTTACAGTTTAATTTATTTATTTATTTTTTTGAGCAAGTTTAATTAATTTTTAGCATAACTTATCATTTACCAAAAAAAGAACCAGCCCACGTCATGAAATTCACTATTGGGCTAAGACCATCGTACACTCATTTCTACATATATTTTGACATCTCTTCTCTCCTACGGTTGTAGATAATTATTAAATAAATTTACGATCAAAATTAAAGTTAATTTAACTAAATGATTAATCACAATTTTAATGTGTCTTCATGAGCTTAGCTCAGTTGGTATAAACAATGCATAATATATGTAAGGTCGGGGTTCAAGCCCCGGCCACCACAAAAAAAAAAACTCACAATTTTAAGGTGATCTAGATTTATTATGTACTTAATTGTATTAATCACAATTTTAAATGTAATTATCTAGGTGTAATATGTATTGTGAAAATTGTGGCATTTTGTCCCCATTAGGTAGTACTCCCTCCAATCTTATATATAAGAAAATATTAAAAAAAAATTAGTCATATTTATAAAAAAAAAATGTCACAACTTTTAAGGTATAGTTGTTGTTTAAAAAACTTTGAGTAAATTACACTCCTCTCCCCTCAAAGATGCTTGAATTACACTCCCCTTCCCTCTTATGTTAAAATATACACTCCCCTCCCCTCTTATTTAAAACATATTAGAAAATATTTCAATTCCCTCCCTTAAGAGAAGCATGAATTACATTTCTCTCCCCTCTTATGTTAAA